>OJAW01000729.1_pt1 | contig 21601 bp, 17 predicted proteins | sample 1589151 | NCBI WGS metagenome assembly OJAW01 (sample SAMN03283290) | human gut metagenome | biome: human-associated habitat; material: feces | host: Homo sapiens | place: Peru | collected 2012
TTACAACTGGTGCTATCTTTGCTATTAGATTCATCAAAGGTAGATTCAGAAAAGTTGAAAAACAAGGTTAATAATTCTTCGGGTTTATTATTTTAAAAACATATAAAATTTTTTTAAAAGCATTTTTATATGTTTTTTTTTGATTTTATGATATAATGACTATGAAATAGAGGTGATTTGACAAAAAACAAAAAATAAGTATAATAAACGCCCGAGGTGAGGCATATGAGTTTCGAAGAAACTTATAAAAATTATTTAACTTATGTTTCTAAACGACATAAAAAACAAGGTTTGGTTGCCCTGACAAGCAATTTTAATTCAAGAATATTACCATATTTTAGTAGCAAAAATATTTATGAATTATCTAAATCTGATATATTAGGTTGGCAAAATTATATTTATGATTTTAATTTTAAAAATAGTTATAATGATAAACTTTTAATTGAATTTCGTAAATTTTTAAAATTTTGTAATAAATATTATGATTTATCAGATTCTGTTTGTAATTCATTAGAACCATTTATAAAAAAATGTGAGCCCAATAACAAAGATTTTTATACACTACAAGAATTTAATAAATTTATAAAATGTGTAGATAATGAGATTTATAAGCAATTTTTTACTTTTATGTTTTTCACTGGGACAAGACCAGGAGAAACATTTGCTTTACGATTTTGTGATTTAGAAGATAATATTATTCATATAAGACATAATCTTACTACAAAAGGTGGAAGAACTTTAGATACTCCAAAAAATTATAGTTCTATTCGTGATATTAAAATTGATAATATACTCAAAAAAGATTTATTAAAACTTAAAAAGTATTATTACGGCAAATATAAAGTGTCAGATGGTGATTTATTTATATTTGGCGGTTTAAAACCTCTTTCCCCATCTAGTTGTAATAGATACAAAAAAAAGGCCTGTCAAACGGCAAATTTAAGGCCTATAACATTACATCAGTTTAGACATAGTCACGCAACTTTATTGTTAAGCAACGGAATTATGTTAAATGAAGTAGCAAGAAGATTAGGACACTCAAAAACTAGCACTACTCTAGATATTTATTGTCATACTTCTTCAGAACAAGAAAAAAAGAGTCTGCAAACTCTTAATTTTCTACGATTTAATTTATTTGCCCTGACAAGCAATTTTAATATAATTAAATCTATATTTAAACATTTTTTCAATGTCTAAATCAATAATGGCGGAGTAGGAGAGATTTGAACTCTCGCACCAGTTTCCCAGTCTACACCCTTAGCAGGGGCGCCTCTTCAGCCTCTTGAGTACTACTCCATTACATCGGCACATCTATAATTTTACAGAAAAAACTTAATTTTGTCAATTATTTTTAGCTATAAATTCAAATGAATCTTAAATTATTTATAAAATAGTTAATATTTACTTGATTTATATTCGATTCTTTTCCCATATTTTTATTATTTTTCTTATTTTTTAATTATCTAGTCACAATCGATAGAGTTTATACAAAAGATGATAATAATCAATAATGTTACTAATTAAATTAATTATAACAAAAGTATAGAAAAACAGCAATATTTTTAGGATTTAAACATAAATACAGTGACATTTACAGTGACATTTGATATAACGATATTATCAAAGGAGTAATATAACTGAAATTGTCTGATAAAGTTAAACCGATATATTACATTGATAATGAAATGAATAATATAAAAAACTAACTATTTCTAGTTAGTATCCACCACCCAAACCAAATATTTAAGTTACATATAAATTATGGTATTCAATTTCTCGTATAGAAAAAAATCTTTCATTTTTCTATCTTTAATAAAATTAACTAAATAAAAAAGAGAATTTACTCTTATTTAAATAATTCACTATGACTACCTGTAGCAATTAATAAAAGATTAAGTTTATCATCCTCATATTGATATACAAGTAACCAATCTGGTTCTATATGACATTCTCTACAATTTTTATAATATTTATCATTGATTAAGTTATGATCTCTATATTTTAGGTCTAGTGGTTCACATCGTGCTAATTTGTCAATTACTTCATCTATTTTATCTAAATCTTTACCTTGTTTAGCAACTTTTTTATATTGCTTTTTAAAATTATTAGATAAAACTAAAGTAAATTTTTTATTAGTCATCAATTAAATTTCTTCTTAAAGTTTTTACATCATCATAACTATCCAATTTGATTTTACCATTTTTGTAGTCTTCTATTTCTTGTAAAGATTCCAACAATTCTTTACTAGGAGTTTGATTCATACTAGGAGTAAAAACAAGTCCTTGCTCTCTTTCACATTGTCTCAAAAACATATTAATAGCAGAATTAGTATTTGTCCCTAAATTTTTAAACAAATTATCTACACTGTTTTTTAAATCTTTGTCTATTCTGATAGTCATATTAGTAGTATTAGATATAGTATTCACAATATATCCCTCCTCGTAAATAATAATACTATATTTTAAAGAAAAAGTCAAGTGCAATGCACGTGCAAAATATTTGCAATAATATTATATGCAATATTCAAAATTATATTCTTTAAATTATAGATGTTAAAAAAAACTAACTATTTCTAGTTAGTATCCACCACCCAAACCAAATATTTAAGTTACATATAAATTATGGTGCCAAATATAGGAATCGAACCTATGTCTAATCATTACGAGTGATTTATTCTACCATTAAACTAATTTGGCATAAAGAGAAAAATCTCTTATTTTTTTATTGCTTTAAACATCTTTTTCCATAGATTAGTTGAGGAATAATTTAATATTCCAACTTTATATATTTTAAGACCATATTTATATAACAAATATACTACTCCACTAGATAACAATATAGATATTATTATATCAATAATTCCTATTTGTCCTAAAGCAAGCAATGTCGGAGAAAGTAATGCTGATATAAATGGTACATAAGATAAAACTCTAATAAAAATACTTCCATCAAACATAACTGCCATCATAGATAAATAATAACCTAGTAAACTAACTATGACAATTGGTGTTTGAGTTTGTTGAAAATCTTCCATATTAGTAGTCATCGAAGCAAGTATTCCTGCAAGTAGTGAATATGCTACAAATGTAACTAACATAAGAATTAATGATAAAGGAATAATCGTAGATATTTTATCCATAATACCTACTCCATCTAGTCCAGAAACAAAATCACTAATTACTGATGAACTACCTAATATATCACTACTACCACTAATTAATATTCTAACTCCTACTCCTAATAAAGCATAGGCAATAAGTAATAAACCTTGAGTAATTACAAATATATTACCTGCTAATAATTTCGAAGTAAAATGTGTAGCAGGAGATACATTAGATATTATTATTTCCATAGATTTAGTAGTCTTTTCTTCATTTATTTCTGCCCCTATCATTTGAACTAAAAATATAATTAACATAAAGAATGGAAGTATCAAAATAGGAAATACTGTACCCATAAATAATTCCATATTTTCATCAATTGTTCTTGAATCATCTAAACTAATTTTTTCTATTGAAATACCTTTTTCTATTAATAACATTTTCTCTTGGTCTATACCATAATAATCTAATGCTTTAACACTTTTAACTTGATTTAAACTAGCACTAATTAATTGATAAATAACAGTATCTACACTCTTATTAACAATAACCTTTGCTTTGATAAAATTATCACTATCATTATCTATTACAAGTAATATATTCTTATCTTTTTCTTTTAAATTTTCTTCTTCTTCTTTAGGAGTAAGATTAGATAAAGTAATATCTACTTCTCCAGATACTTCACTAATAATACCATTCGAAGTTTCATAAGTATTTTTAAAATCATTATAAGTATTATTAGTATTATCAATTACAATAATATTAGTTTTTTCATCAAAATCTCCCCCAAAAAACTTAATAATACTATCTATATTAATTAAACCCACTAAAATAATACAAATAATAATATTTGCTACATAAAACCATTTAGACTTAAATTTCTTATCTAAACTCATTTTAGTTAAATATCTTAATTTATCCCTCATAGTTTTCACCTACTACACTAACAAATATCTCATTTAAACTAGCATCTTCAACACAAAATTTAGTTATATTATCATATTTAGATATCTTTTTAAAAATATTACTTACATATTTCTCATCTTCTATTTTTATAATATATTCCCCTTTTTCATATGAAACACTAACTACACCTTTTTCCTTTTCTATTTCTTTCTTATTAATATCTCCAATTACAAAAATATTTTTCTTCTTATAATTATCCTTTATATCCTTAATATAACCCTCTAATACACTATTACCGTGAACTAACACTACTATCTTATCACAAAATAATTCAACATGTTCCATCCTATGAGAAGAAAATATAATACTAGTTCCCTTATTCTTTAAATCAATAATTACCTTCTTAAATAATTCCACATTTAAAGGGTCTAATCCAGAAAAAGGTTCATCTAAAATAAGTAATTTAGGTTCGTGAATAATTGAAGATATAAATTGTATTTTTTGTTGATTACCTTTAGATAATTCCTTTATCTTTTTATTCTTATATTCCTTAACATTAAATAAATCTAAATAATAATCTAATTTATTCTCAATGTCACTTTCCTTCATCCCCTTTAATACACCATAAAATTTTATTTGCTCTAAAACAGTTAATTTAGTTAATAAACTTCTTTCTTCAGTAAGAAAACCTATCTTATCAGTAACACTATAATCTATCTTTTTATCATCTAAATAAATATTACCAGTATAATCATCAAGTAAACCTAAAATCATCCTAAAAGTAGTTGTCTTACCTGCTCCATTTAATCCAAGTAATCCAAATATCTCACCATCATTAACACTAAAAGATAAATTATTTACTGCAACTAAATCACCATATTTTTTAGTTACTCCCTCAACTCTTAACATATATACCTCCCATAACATTATATCAAAAATAATAAAAATTATAAAGAATAAATCTCTATAATTTTATATAATATATTTTTTAAATAATTATTATTCTATTTTTTGTCTTTTATTATACTATTAAATATTATTTTTGAGTTAAGAAGATAAACCAACAAGAACAGCGCGAGATGTACTATAGGATGTAGTCCCACCAATATCGCCAACAAATGAAAATATACTACCACTTTGACTGGCAAAAGAATTTCCTCTCAGAAACCAGCCATCAGTAAAGCAAGGAAAAGACATTCCACTCATATACCATCCAGTTCCACTATAACCAGAAGTTAAAACCACTTCACTAGTTGCATCTCCCAGTTTACCAACATTATATGCTGTTTGGTCTTCACAATATTCATTATCAGAAGTATTGGCATAATACAATGTTATATATTTATTATTTGCGGTATTATTAAACCAAGCATCAGAAAAACTAGTGGCATCACTCTGGTTATTCGATATATTTCCCATTACATATTCCCGTACCCCTCCGTGCATATCATATACTCCATATATGTTTCCTGTTGTGGATGCTAGTAATCCTTTTTCTCCGTTATATTTATTCGCATCTGTCGTACAAGTTGTTGATGATTGACCTTCATCTACAGAATCTCCACCTATTCCTGTTACATAAGTGGAACAATTATTTATTGTTACTTCGGTACAGGCTCCTCCAGAGCATCTTCCATAATTAGAATTAGTTAGATATGCTGCTGCTCCCCACTCCATATTATTTATTAAATGTGAGTCTGTATTGGTACTATCAGTAGATAATCCATAAATATTATTTGATGTTTGCATATTTTGAACTACTGTAAAGAAATTTCCTATACTATTTGCACGCCAAGATGCAACATTTGGTAGTATTCTTGGGGTTAATGTTGTGGAACCTCCCCCACCATCTGTTGCACTAGGTGTTTCGCTTGATAATTCAAACTTGCCTATCCAAAATCCTTTTAGTTCTGTATCTCCAAATGTAAATGCTGGATGTGTATAATAGTCTCCGTTTGAACCAGTACAAGTTTCTGCTGCTGTAGTTTCTATATTAGCACTAAAATTATAAGTACAAGTTATTGTTCCTGTTGAATTTGTTCCACTTTCAAATACTATGTCTATTCCAGTATTGTATGCATCATATGAAGCAGTTCCCATTACTTTATCTTTATTCCATACCTTGTATTTATATCTTGGTATCCATACATAAAATGCTAAAATGTCCGAGTCTGCTATAGTTGTACCTGTCGCTGCACTTTGATATGTACTTCTATTTGTATTTGTTACAAGTACAGCATTCGCCCATTGTTTTTCATCATAATCATACCAAGAATTATTTCCATTTGTTGCATCTGCTTTTACCCATTTTGCTGTTGTTGCATTATATGTTACCGGTATTAAACCATCAACTAAATCAGGTGAATTTGCTTTAATAACTGTAGGAGTTGGTATTTCACCAGAAGTATCACTTGCTTGTGAACTTATTTCTATAGATATTACTTCATTAGATATCATTTTATTACTATCTATTGCATCTCCATCTATCCATAGATATACTTTATAAAATGTTTGATAATTGTTTAAGTCAAAATTAGTATATATTGGGAAAATATCTCCTTTATTTCTACCATTAAATGTTCCTTCTTCTAGTAATACTTCAGTTGAATTATTTATATTATAAGTAGTTAACGCCCATTTTAGGGTATCTGTTTGTTTTATGTTATTTCCTATTTGTAATACTTCTAAAGATATTTGTCCGAATATAGACCTTGTTGTACCACTTTTCCAGAATTCTATTGTTGAATTTATTCCATCAGTATAGTTACTTCCTACTTGTAAGACACTATTATCTGAAGATAGTATTGGTGTACCAGGATTATATACAATATAAGGTGCTATTTCTTGTGAAGTCACTGTTAAATTAAAATTAGTTTTATCTTCTTCTCCACTAGACCATTTATATAGGGCATATGTAGCGCCAATTAATAATATAACAAATGCTATTATTCCTATTATTGTTCCTAGTAATTTTCTATTTTTAATATCAAATTTAATATTTAATTTCTTCATTTTATCACCTTTTATTATCTATATATAATTTATCATAATAATTATAAAAAGTAAAGGAATATAGAAAAAAATATAGTAATTAATTTTTTTACTATATTTCTTGTATAACAGTAATAATCATAGGTTTATTACCAGTTTCTCCGATTAAGAATTTACTTAAATCATCTCTAATTATATTTTTTACTTTTCCATATTCAATATAATTATTTTTAGTATTATCTGTAACTATTTTAACACATAATTCTTTTACTTGATTTAATAAATCTGTACTATCTTTTACATAAACAAAACCTCTAGTTAATATTTCAGGTCCAGAAATTATCTTTTTACTTTTTTTATTTAATGTTATTGATACTATCATAATACCATTATTAGATAACATTTCTCTATCTTTTAAAACTAATTCTCCAACGTCTTCACTACTCTTACCATCAATTGATATTGAACCACTAGGAACTCTTTCAAAAGATTCCCCAAGTATTCCATTATTAAATATACTTACTTCACCATTTAATTTAAGAATAATGTTTTCTATAGGTATTCCTTGTTTTTCAGCAAGACTAGCATTTGCTACCATAAAACGATATTCTCCACGGGCAGGAAAATAATATTTAGGTCTCATTAAATCTATCATCATCATTAAGTCTTCGGAAGAAGCGTGGTGTGATAAACTTTTCTTTTCTGATAATGTTACTATATTACAACCTTTTTTACTTATTTCGTCTAATAAATGATAATAAGTTTTTTCTACTCCTTCATATACTGGAGTTGATAAGAATACTGTATCTGTATCATTTAATTTTATAAATTTATCATAACCATTTACTAATTTAACCATTGTATAATATGGATTTTCTCTTTCATTAGAGTTTAATATAACAACATTTTTATCATTAATATTAGATAAATCTCCAATAAATTTTTTATCTATTTTTAAATAACCGTTTTCTAAAGAATTATTAATTATATTTTGTAATTTTTTTCCCATTATAACTATCTTTTTATCTGTCTTTGATACTTCATTAAATAATTCTTGTATTCTATATAAATGTGAATTTAATACATTAAAAATAATTCTTCCTTCAGCTTTATTAAGAGTTTCTCTAATTTCGTGATAAATCCTATGATTTGGACTAGTAAATCCATCTCTTGCAGCATAACAACTTTCAGTAATTAAACACAATACTCCTTGTTTACCAATATATGCTAATTTACCAATATCTGTTTGATAAGATTCACTCATTAATGAATCAAATACAAAGTCTGAAGCATAAAAAATAACTCCATCTTTTGTATATATTGCATATCCTAAATTACCTGGTATTGAATGTGATAATTGAACTGGAAATATAGATATATCTCCAATTAATAAAGACTTATGTGCTTTAATTTCTACTAAATTATTTGTTTTTACTTTGTAGTTTTCTAATTCTTCTTTAACTAAATCAATTGTAAACTTTGAACCATAAACTTTAATATCACTTAATTCTGGTAATATATCTGCTAATGCTCCAACATTTTCATCGTGAGCGTGTGTTAAAAATATTCCTTTTATTCTATCTTTATTTTGTTTTAAATAATCAATATTAGGAATTATATAATCTATTCCTAATGTTTCTTCGGAAGAATAATTAAGACCTGCTTCAAAAACTAGAATATCATTATCTATTTCAATGACATACATATTCTTCCCGTTTTCATTTTGTCCCCCAAGGGCAAATAATTTTATTTTACTCATTTTTCTCCTTTCTTTTTAATAATAAAGTATAAAGACTTATAGATTATAACATAAAAAGATAAAAAATACAAATAATTTTTTTCTTCAAAAAATATTAGTTTTAGATTGACATTTATTTTTTTTATGCTAGAATATTAAGTTAACTTTTAGGGGGTAATATTTTCTAAAAGTATATGTTAATTATTTCAGTGGTAATTAACAAAAAAATAATAATATATAGGGAGGGTTTTAAATGAAAAAACTAAAAAGTAAATACTTAGTTGCATTATTAATGATTATGATATTACCTATTTCATTATTATTAGTTAATGCTGAAGACACAAAAGGTAAAATTGAAATCTCTAAAACTGCTACTAAAATTTACGACACTGTTGATGAAAATAATTTAGTTTATGGCAGAAAAGCAAAAGTAACTCTAGATGTTAATGCTAATCCATATTCAGTTGATTCATTTAGTACACTAGATATCGTTTTAATTATTGATGAATCTGGTTCAATGAAGAATTGTGCTAAATATGACAATTTGAATCGTTGTGAAATATCTAGAATTGATGCTGCTAAAAATGCTGCTAGTAGTTTTGTTGATAAAATGATTATTAATAATAAAACTAATGTTAGAATTGGTATAGTTAGTTTTTCTAGTAAAACTAATGATATATTAAATCCTACATATAACAAAACTGACCTAAATAATTTCATTGAAAATAAATTAAGTCCTAAAGGAGGGACTAATATTGATGATGCCATTGATTCTGCTAATAATATGATTAAAAGTTCTACTGCAGATAAGAAAATGGTAATCCTACTTTCTGATGGAATTCCAACATATTTTATGTATAATGGTAAAATATTTGGTGATGGTGAGAAAGATATTGAAGTTGCCTACACTTGTAGAAATCCACAAAGTAAATGGAATAATGCCGACCAATACACTTATAGTTGTAATAATGGTAACAGAACTAAACCATCTATTGAAGCAAATAATGCTGCAAATACATTAAAAAATGGAAATACTAATTTAACATTCTATACTATTGGTTTTGGTATTACTTCTAATAGTGATGCAGAAAAAGTGTTAAGAAGCTTACCAACAAGTGAAGAAAATTATTTACAAGCATTAGATGCTGATGCATTATATAACGCATTTGTAAAAATTACTGAAGAAGCAGTTGAAAAAATTGCTATTAATACAACTGTTGTTGATACAATTCCTGCAACATTTACTTTAAGTAAGGAAGAAAAAGCAAGATTAGAATCTCTTGGAGTTACAGTTACTAATAACACTGATGATGGTACTACTACTCTAACTTGGACTATTGGTGATTTATATGCTAATGATCCTAAAACATTAACTTATGAAGTTATTGCTAAAGATGACTTTCATGGTTCAATGTATACTAATGAAAGTGCAATAATTACTGCTACTGTTGAAGAAGATAATCCTTATTATGACGGAACTTCTGTTAACGAAAAGTTTACTAAACCAGCAGTAGATATTCCTGCAATTACTAATGATGATCATTATAATAATAATGAATATGAAAGTTATACTTCATATGAAGGAACTAATGTTATTGCAACTGTTTCTATTTTAAAAAATGATATAAATAAAAATATTTTAACTGATAACCAAATGGTTGTTAATGATAAAATAAATATTATAACTAATGAAAATACAATTAAAAATACTGATGGTACTTATACTATCAAAGATAAAGGTATTTTAACTATAAATAATGATGGTACATTTACATTTGTACCAAACGATAACTATACTGGTGAAGTAAGTTTTGATTATCAAATTTTAACTGAAATTACATCTGGAAATGAAACAAACTATGTAATTAGTAATACTAGTACAGTTACTATGTTAATTAAACCAAGAGCAACTACTCAAATAAGTGGAACTAAAATTTGGAATGATGAAGATAATAAATATAATAATAGACCAAATAAAATTACACTTACTTTAATAGGTACTGCTAATGGTAATGAAGTTGTAAATGAAACAATCGAAGTATCTGCTCCTTGGAACTATGAATTTAATAATTTATATAAATATGTAATCGGACACGAAAACGATAACAATTATTTAATTAATTATGTTGTTAGAGAACAAGCAGTTACTGGTTATGATACAACTTATAATGATACTAATATAACAAATAGTTTAATTACTACTAGTATAAGTGGTACTAAAACTTGGAATGATAATAAAAATCAAGATGGAAAAAGACCTACTGAAATTATTGTTAATTTACTAGCAAATGGTGAAAAAGTAAGTGAAACTACTACTGATGCTAGTAAGAATTGGAAGTATGAATTTACTAACTTACCTGTTTATAAGAATGGTAATAAGGTTACTTATACAGTAACTGAAAATAAAGTTAATGATTACACTACTACTATTAATGGATTTGATATTACAAATACTCATGAAATAGAAAAAACTAGTGTTACAGTTAACAAGGTATGGAATGACTCAGATAACCAAGATGGTATGAGATATGAAGTTATTGCTGAGCTTTATAAAAATGGTAATGCAACTGGTACTACTGTTAGATTAAATGAAAATAATAATTATACTGCTACTATTAATGATTTAGATAAATATGAAAATGGTAATGTTATTAATTATACATTCGTTGAAACTAATGTTGAAAATGGATACTCTGTAAGTTATAGTGATAATGGTCTTACTATTACTAATACTAGAACTCCTGAAGTAACTAGTATAAATGGTACTAAAACTTGGGATGATAACAATAACCAAGATGGTAAAAGGCCTACTGAAATAACTATTAATTTATATGCTAATGGTGCTAAAGTAAGTGAAACAACTACTAATGCTAGCAAGAATTGGAAATATGAATTTACTAACTTACCTGTTTATAAAAATGGTAACAAGATTACTTATACAGTAAACGAAAATGATGTTCCTGGTTACACTACTACTGTTAATGGATTTGATATTACTAATAAATATACTCCAGAAAAAACTAGTGTTACAGTTAACAAGATATGGAATGACTCAGATAACCAAGATGGTAAGAGATATGAAGTTATTGCTCTACTTTACAAAAATGGTGTTGCTACTAATATTACGGTTAAGTTAAATAGTGATAATGGTTATACTGCTACTATTTCTGGTTTAGATAAGTATGAAAATGGTAATGTTATTAATTATACATTCGTTGAAACTAATGTAGAAAATGATTACTCTGTAAGTTATAGTGATAATGGTCTTACTATTGTTAATACTAGAGAAGTAGAAAAAACTAGTGTTACAGTTAATAAGATTTGGAACGATAATGATAACCAAGATGGTATGAGATATGAAGTTATTGCTGAACTTTATAAAAATGGTGTTGCTACTGGTATTACAGTTAAGTTAAATACTGATAATGATTATACTGCTACTATTAGTAATTTAGATAAATATGAAAAAGGTAATATTATTAAATATACATTCGTTGAAACTAATGTTGAAAATGATTACTCTGTAAGTTATAGTGAAGATGGTCTTACTATTGTTAATACTAGAGAAGTAGAAAAAATTAATATTCCTGTAAATAAAGTATGGGATGACGCAGATAATCAAGATGGAATTAGAACTGAAAAAGTTACAATTAATCTAATTGGTATGGTTGGAGAAAAAGAAGTATTCTCTACTACCCTTACTTTATCTGAAGAAAATAATTGGAGTTCTGTATTTGAAAACTTAAACAAATACTATGAAGGAAAAATTATTAATTATATAGTTAGTGAAGATAATGTTTTAGGTTATAGCACTACTATTATTAAAGATGAAAATGGTTTTACAATTACTAATACACATACTCCTGAAGTTATTAGTGTTTCTGGTAATAAAAACTGGGATGATGCTGGTAACCAAGATGGTATGAGACCTGAATCTATTGAAATTACTTTAATAGGTACAGTTAATGATGAAATTGTTTATACTGAAGTTAAAAATGTATCAGAAAATGATAATTGGTCTTGGACGTTTACTAATGCTCCAAAATATAATAATGGTATAGAAATTAGTTATTCTATTAAAGAAACTAGTGTTTCTGGTTATGAAACTATCTATGATGAAGATAATTATAATGTAACTAATAGTTATGTTCCTGAAACAGTTTCTATTAAAGTTATTAAAAATTGGAACGATTATGAAAATAATGATAGAATTAGACCAGATAGTATTACAGTTAAATTACTTGCTGATAATGTTATAACTTACGAAATTACTATTAGTGAAAGTGATAACTGGACTTATGAATTTACAAATCTTCCTAAATATAAAAATCAAGGTACTTTAATTAATTACTCTATTATCGAAGATGAAGTTATTGGTTATGAAACTAATATTGGTAAAATTACTGAAGTTGCTAACGATAACAACTATAAAAATACTAATTATTTAGTAGAAATAACTAATACTCACGAAAAAGAAAAATTAGATATCGAAGGAACTAAAACTTGGATAGATAATGATAATGAAGCAAATATGAGACCAGAAAATATTGTTATAGATTTATATGCTGATGATGTTATTATTGATACTGTTAGTGTAAGTGAAGAAGATAAATGGAAATACTTCTTTAGAAATCTAGATAAATATAAAGATGGTATAGAAATTAAATATTCTATTAAAGAACATATGGTTAAAAATTATACAACTAAATATGATGGATATGATGTTATTAACTTATTCGGAGGAACTGGTAATATCGAAGAACCTCCAAAAACTGGTGTTGAAAAACCTAATAACTATAATTTATTTCCTATTATTTATATGCTTATGTTATTATTATTTAGAAAAGTAATAGTTAAATAATTAAAACTGAATCAATTGATTCAGTTTTTTGTTATCTTCATTGTAGTATATTCACTACTATTTTCTAATTCTTGTTCTAATAATATATTTAATACTTGATTTAAATTATATTTCATATAAAAATTATTAACATTATCTGTTCCTTTATAAATATATAAATAAGCATAATCATCAAAATTATCTATTAATAAGTTTTTGTATTCTTCTTTTGTTTTAGAACTTTGTGTTATATTAGATTTTATTTCATTAAATAAATCATTAACAATTACTTCTTTAGATATATTATAATTATCTAAAAATTCATCATTAGTTAATAATTTATTGTTCTTAATATCAATTAAAATATTATTTATATAACTACTTTCTTCTTTATAATCTATCTTTTCTCTTACATAAGATAATACTGATAAAATATTATTATCTAGTTCATATAAAATGTTATTAAATATTACACTATTTGGTTTATAATCAGTAATATTATTATTTTGATTATATTCTAATATATAACTTTTATTTTGATTAAGAGAATTAATTAATTCGTCTTGTTTATTATTAAAATCAGTTACTAATTCGTTATTAATATTTTTAAAAATTACTCTTTTTAAATTTATTTCCTTAAAAATATCAGTATATTCTTCGATATTAATATCTTCGATTTTTAAATAATTTTCTACTGATAAAACATTATTAGGTACTTCTGGTGGAATATCTTCTTCTTTATTAGAAATAACTAATAATATGATAAATACACAAAATAATATTAATACTACTAGTAATGCTGTCATTATTTTTTCTTTTTTAGTCATTTTATCCCCTTCCTATCATTTATGATTATATCACAGAAATAATTATTTTAAAATATTTTTTTTCGTGTTATAATTAAATAGTAGTATGGAGGTAAACTTATGGAAAATGATTTAACTTTAGTGGCATTTATCTATGACTTTGATAAAACACTATGTGATAAAGATATGCAAGAATATTCTTTTATTCCAGCATTAGGAATGGATTCAGAACATTTTTGGAATAAAACAACTGAATTAATTAACAAAGAAAAAATGGATAAAATACTTGGTTATATGTATATGATGTTAAAGGAAGCAAAAGAAAATGAATTAAGTATTAATAAAAATTATCTTAATAGTTTGGGTAAAGATATTAATTTCTTTCCTGGTGTTTTAACTTGGTTTGAAAGAGTTAATGAATATGGAAAAAAGATTGGTTTAAAAGTAGAACACTATATTGTTTCTTCTGGGCTTAGGGAAATAATTAAGGGTACTCCAATTAGTAAGTATTTTAAAGAAATATATGCTTGTGAATTTTTATATAATGAAGATGGAAATGCTATTTGGCCTAAAATGAGTGTTAATTATACTGCTAAAACACAATTTATAAGTAGAATTAATAAAGGTGTTTTAGATATATCTGATGATAATAATTTGAATAAGGCAATGCTTGATGAAAACAGAAGGATATCTACTAAAAATATGATTTATTTTGGTGATGGACTTACTGATATTCCTTCGATGAGAATGACTAGAGAAAATGGTGGTTATGCTATTGCAGTATATCAAAATAATAATAAAGAAATTGTTAATGATTTACTTTTAGATGATAGAATTGATTTTCATAGTGAAGCAAATTATAATGAAGATTCTGAATTAGATAAATTAATTAAGAATATATTATTAGATATTTCTATAAAATCAAAACTTAATAATATTCATAAAAAACAAATAAATGAAATTAAAAATACATAGAGTGCTATGTATTTTATTCGTTTAGACTTTCTAATTCTTGAATTAATTTTTGACATTTATTATTTATTTTTTCATCTTTTGCTTGTTCTAATTGATACCAACCATATTTAAATAATAATTCATATGTTTCTCTTTGTAACATAGATAGTTCATTAAACATTTCTTTATATTCTTGATACAAGTTTTTATTTGATGCTTCGGTTAGAGAAACTGTATAATCTTTTACTAAACATTTTAAACTAGATAATAAATCATTTAAATAATCTTTATCATTTAAGTTCATTCCTTTTGGTACTTCAACTTTGTTATTACTTATTTCATTATTCATATGTACCTCCTAGAATATTAATAATTTTTTTAGTATTATTAAAAAATATAGTTGTACTTTTTTCTAATAATTGTTTTATTTCTTCATTTTCTACTTTATCTAGGGTATTAAAAGTTTTTTTATAACAACCTAAATTCCAATTAAACATATCAGTTAAATAATCTAAATCTTTTCCTGTAATGATATTTGGTGCTTCTTGATATTTTGTTTCCATTTTATTCTCCTTTCCATATTAGTATGGATTTATTTTTCATTTTTATAACAAAAAAAGAATAAATCATTGTTTATTCTTCGAATACTTTTGGTATTTCAGTTTCATAGTTAGGTCCTTCGATATAATAAGAATATTGATAATCATGGAATCTATCTACAACAATAATATCATTTATTGGAATTATTGTATAATCTTTTAATATTACGTATTTATAAGTAAATGTTAATACATCACTATAATATTTACTAAGTAATTTTATTTTCATTGTGGTATATATAGTTTTATTTTGTTCTTTATCAAAATATTTTATTATTTCATAGAATCCTTTATCGGTTTTTAAGATTTTTTCATTATATATTCTAATTAATTTTTCTCCTTCGTAATTACCATTTATTTTTTCAATACTAGGATATCTTTCATTACCATATATTTTTGCATATAAAGTATTATCTTTAGAATATACATAATTAGACATAAAATCATAATCTATTTTTTGTCCTAAAAATTCTTTAGAATATTCCCACTTTAAATAATCACTTAATTTATAATTAGCATTCAAGTACATATCATAACTATCTCTAACTTTATTATCAGTATTTTCATCTTGTAAGGTATATTTTATATCACTATAATCATAAAAACTAATATCTGAACCAGAGCCTGGAACAATATTCATAACTTTAATATCACTAGGAACATCATAAACCTTTTTATAAACAAATTCACCATTATCTAATTTAGTATAATCATATATATAAATACTATTATTACTAATAAAAGCATAGTTTCTAAAACAAGTATCAGTATTTAATACATCAGCATTAGTAATTTTTTTATAATAACCATCAGTTTTATTATTCTTTTTAATTACTGCTTCTAGTAATGTTTTAGAATTATTATAATCAGTATTATTAGTAGTATTGTTGTTAGTATTGTTATCGTTATCTAGATTTTTATTATCTTTTTTATTTATAAATAATACTATACCTATAATAATTAATAATAAGATTATTCCACCAGCAATATAATATATTATTTTTTTGTTTTTCATAACTCACCTATTTTTCTATATATCCAGATGTTTTTTTAGTATACATATCTTCAGTTATACTTTTATATCTTTCTCCATCATAGTCATCAGTAAATCCGTTATATGCTTTATAAATATCTCCAGTTTCAGTGTCATATACTCTTTCATAACCAAGTGTTGCATCGCTTTGTTTTTGACTCATAATATCATAACTATTACTTCTTTTTTCCCAAGAATCCATGATACCATCACTTATTTGGTTACCTATACTACGAATACTTTGAAAATTATTCATTACAGCATCTTGTTCTTGATTAAAACCACTTATAAAACTATCAGTAAATTCTAGTGATGATGCAATAGTATTTAATGATTCTTCCCAGTTTATAAGTTCATCTTTTGGTGCTGAAATAAATATAGCATCATATACATTTAAGAAATATATATCTATTTGTTTACCTGAAATTATATTTTCATAAACATAATATGGACCAGCATCATATACATAAGCCGTAAATATTCCTTCGCCTTCATTACCATTTGCATCTTTAAATGTTGCTCTTAACATATCTCCACCTAAACTGCCTTTGCCTAAATTCTCACTTACAGTAAAATCAGTTAATGTTGGAAAGGTAAATGTACTAGTATTATTTAAAGTTCCTAAATCATTAAATATTTTATAAAATCCTTCGGTAGTTTTATCTTCGATTACTGAAGTTTTAGCAAACATACTATCTGGATAATATTTTTGTTGCCATCTTTTAGCGTCTTCAGATTTATTATATCCTTCGGTTTTTAAATTAATAAAAAATTGATATATTGGTTTTTCTGGATTATATGCTTTAATTGTATAATGAATATAATCTCCGATAGTATCTACTTTCCAACCTTCAGGTATTTTTAATTTAACTAATCCATTATCAAAATCAGTAAATTTTATTTCATCATTAAGAACTATTTTCACTTTACTATCTTTTGCCTCCTTAATTTTTTCAGGGATAAATATTATTCCTAATACTACTATTAATAATACTATAACTCCCCCAATTATTAAATTTAACTTTTTCTTATCTTTCATAATCTACACTCCTTTCTCTTATTATAGTTTAATACCTAGTATATAGCAATAAACTTTCCATTTAAAACAATGTTTTTAATGACAAGTATCTTTTTCTGTTGTATAATAATATTGGTGATTATATGCAATTTAAAGATATTTTAAATAAATATATGGAAGAATTAAAATGTACTAATAAAGAATTATCAAATACTTCAGGTATATCAGAGTCTGTTATAAGTAGATATAGAAATGGTGATAGAATTCCTAGAGAAAATACAGAACAGTTAACTAAATTATCTTTAGGATTATATAATATTAGTATTAAAAAGAATATTACTAATTATACTAAAGAGTTTATATATAATGATTTAGTTAATGGTATTAATAATAATAATTTTGATTATGATAGTTTTAGTAAAAATTTTAATACTTTAATTACAGAACTTAATATTAAAAATAATGATATGGCAAAATATATTGCTTTTGATGCTTCCCATATATCTAGAATTAGATATGGTAAAACTAAAACTACTGACCCATATGGTTTTAGTACAAAAGTATGTAATTATATTTTATCTAGATATACTTCTTTGGAAGATAAAAAAATTATTGCTAATACAATAAATTGTGATTATGATGATACAGTTGATGATAATAAATTATTTTATTTACTATTTAATTTTCTTACTAATAAATCTAATAATAAAGTTGATAAGAATTATATTAGTGATTTTTTAAATAATCTTGATGAATTTAATTTAGATGATTATATAAAGGCAATTAAATTTGATAAACTAAAAGTTCCTAATATTCCTATTTATATTATTAAACCTAAAAATTATTATGGTATCGAAGAAATGAAAAAAGGAGAACTAGATTTCTTTAAAGCAGTAGTTTTATCTAAAGGTAAAGAAGATGTTTTTATGTGTAGTGATATGCCTATGGAAGATATGGCAAAAGATGTTTTATTTGGAAAGAAATGGATGTTTGCTATTGCTATGTGTTTAAAAAAGGGGTTACATTTAAATATTATTCATAATTTAGATAGACCATTTAATGAAATGATGTTAGGATTAGAAAGTTGGATTCCTATTTATATGACAGGACAAGTATCACCATACTATTTTAAGGAAAACAAGAATAATATTTATAATCATTTAAACTATGTATCAGGTAATGTTATTTTAACTGGGGAATGTATCAAGGGATATCACGATAAAGGTAAATATTATTTAACTAATAATAGCAAAGAAATAGCATACTATAAAGAAAAAGCAAGATTACTACTTAAAAAATCTAATTCACTTATGGATGTTTATAAACTAGAAAATAAAGATAGTTACAAGTTATTTCTAACTAATGATATTAAAACTAAAGATATTAGAAAAAGAATTATCTCTTCCCTACCTTTATTTACTATAGATGAAGTATTATTAAAAAAGATATTAGAAAAAAATAATATTAATGATACTAGTGAAATAATTAATTATTATAAACAAGAAAAAAAGAATATGGAAACTATTCTTAATAATAATATAGTTAATGATATTATATATGAAGTAGATAAAGATACTTTTGATAAAGAAGATATCTCTTTATCTTTAGAAAATATTTTTTATGATAAGAAAATTAAATATACATATAATGATTATTTAAAACATTTAGAAAATACTAAAAAGTATGCTAAAAATAATAAAAACTATAATTTAACAATTAGTAATAATAAAGTATTTAATAATATTAACATTACTATTTTAAATAATAATTATGTTGTTATTTCTAAAAGTGCTAATCCTGTGATTCATTTTGTAATTAGGCACCCTAAATTAATCGAAGCAATTGATAATTTTAATCCAATAGTAATTGAGAACTAGGTTATATTACCTAGTTCTATTTTTACCTTCTTCATATTCTGATAAATCAAAACCTATATTTAATGCTAGATTAATTATTTGACTATCACTGGCATTACTTATTTTTGATAACTCTATTACTGCATTTGGCATACCACTAAAAACTGCTGTACCAAAATAATCCATTAAATCTTTTTTTAATTTTAAAATATTAATATTAGACACTTAAATCCCCCACATTTCTATTATGTTTTATTTGGTCCCAATTACATTCTTTTTTAAATAAACAAACTAAATTAACAGGTACCCAAGTTAATAAGAATAAATCAAATAATAAGATACCTCCAATATTTTCTTTAATATCTTTATTAAATTTCTTAATAATTATTGTCCTAAAAACCACCCCAATAATATAACTAACTATTGGTAATACTAAACTTGTTATTAAAGTTAAATCATATCTTTTTAAAACTATTAACATACCAAAGGTAGATATTACAAAAGTAAATGTTGATATAACTTGAATAATAAATGCTAAATAAAATAATACTACATCAAAACATTCTAATTTTTTTTCTTTAATTCCCTTTTTAATTAAAGTCCAACCATAATTCTTTAAACATTGAAAAGTTCCAAAAGACCATCTTTTTCTTTGTTTAAAAGATTCTTTTAAAGTTGTTACTTGTTCGTCATAAGTTATCGCTTCTTCAGCAAAACCTATTTTTTCATCATTAACAGCACATATCGCAGTAAATTCAATATCTTCGGTTAAAGTTACTGGATTATATCCGTGTTTATCAATAACTTCTTTTTTAACCATAAATCCTGTACCATTTAAAAATGATGATTTACCTAAATTATATCTTGCTTTATTAACAAAAATACTTTGAATATAATAAAGTAATGCATAACTACTAGTTAACCAACTATCAGATATATTTTTAGTATCTCTAAATCCTTGTGCTAAAGAATATCCTTTATTTATCATATCGTTCATTTTATTTAAAAAGTTTTCGTGAACGACATTATCTGCATCAAATACAACATAAGCATCTATATTATTATTATCTTTTAAGTAGTTAAAGGTATATTTTAATACTTCACCTTTAGATTTTACTGTCTCAGTACATTTAATAATTTTTGCCCCTTCTTTTCTAGCAACTTCTTCGGTATTATCAGTACAATTATTTATTATAACAAATATTTCATATAAATTATCTGGATATTTTTGCTTTTTTAAACTTTTAATTAAATTACCTATTACTGCTTCCTCGTTTCTAGCAGCAATTAAAATAGCAAAATTATTCTTCTTTTTACTAATTATTTTATCATCATTCTTTTTAAATATTCCTAATGCTAATATTATAAAATAAGTTAAATACACTCCAGATAAAATTGATATTATTATATATATTATCTTAAACATAATTCCTCCATAACTGTATCACTTGTATTAATACAATTTAATAATACATCAATATATCAAGTTTGTCAATAGTAAAGAAAAAAATACATAAATTAATGTAAAATAAATGTATTTTAGTGTTTTGGTAATATTCTTACCAAGAAATTTTAAATATTTTAAATTAATTAAAATATCTATTGCAAATAAAATAAATTTATATTAAAATTATTCCAAGATGTACTTAAATATGGTGTTTACTCCACTGAAGGGAGGGATTTATATGATATATTTTTCCTCCAGAAATGGAGGATTAAATGCAAGAAATTGCATTAATACTAATAATAATATTTTATA
>OJAW01000736.1_pt1 | contig 21491 bp, 29 predicted proteins | sample 1589151 | NCBI WGS metagenome assembly OJAW01 (sample SAMN03283290) | human gut metagenome | biome: human-associated habitat; material: feces | host: Homo sapiens | place: Peru | collected 2012
TATTATATTTTGTATTAGCCATATATTCACTTCCTTACTATATTTATTATATCTTTCGATTTCGGTAATGTCAATATTTTTATTCTTCTTCCTTGTGTATATTCTTTCTACCTAATATATTTTCTAATCTTTACTATTTATGGAATAATAAATGTCAGAGGATTTGTACTTACTTGACTAGAAAATATATTTTAAATCTTTTAGCTTTATATGAAGGTTGTATATTTATATTATATGCATCTAGTATAACATCATTAAGTACATTAGTTTTTTATAAATTTGTAAAGAAAAAGAGCTTACGCTCTTAGAAAGAATCAATATTAATTCTAACCTTTTTTCCGTTATTTGCATAACTTGAAGCTTGTACAATAGTTCTGATGGCATTAATTAGCATACCACCTTTACCTATTACAGAACCCATACTATCTTCATCTACTAATATTTCAATAGTGATAGTATCAGTTTCATCTTCAAATTCTTTTACTGATACCATGTCTGGTTCTTTAACTATATTTTCTACTAAAAATTTAGTTAATTCTACTGCATTCATTATTTACTTACTTTCTTAGAATTATGGAATTTTTCCATAATACCTTGTTTTTTAAATAAATCTCTTACAGTATCAGTTGGGATAGCACCATTAGATAACCATGATAAAGCTTTTTCTTCATCAACTTTAATTTCAGCTGGTTCTGTAATTGGGTTATAAGTACCAACAGTTTCGATAAATCTACCATCTCTTGGACTTCTTGAATCAGCTGCTACAATACGATAAAATGGTCTTTTTTTAGTTCCCATTCTTTTTAATCTTAATTTAACTGCCATATATTCTCCTCCGTTCTTTCTAATTATAACATAATAAAATATATGTGTCAACCTAAAATTGTTGACACATATATCCTATTTTATATATTTCTTTTTACATTCACTATTTAAAGGGCACTTATCGCAATCAGGATTAGTTTCATGACAATAATTTCTGCCAATCACCCAACAAGAGTAATCTATAAGTCCAGGAAATTCAGGGTTAATTTCTCTTGCCTTATAAATAATTTGATCTATAGTAGGATTTTCATTAAGATATCCTAGTCTTTTTAATACTCTTTTTACATGTACATCTGGAGAAATATCTATCGAATAATAGTCACTAAATTCTATTTTAAATTGTCTGGCTAAAATATTTGCAGCCATTGTAGCTATTTTTATACCCATACCATTAAATTCTAAAAACCTATATACTACTGTAGCACTACTTGGTTTATCTTTCCATATATTTGACGCATCGCCATTATATTTATTTTTTATCATTTGAACTGCATCATAAAAATTTTTAGCTTCTATTTTATTAAATCTATGATACTTGTTTTTATTAAATAAATTTATATATGTTTGTTCTTCAACATTTGATAAAAAATCTATATCAAATCTACCAAACTCATCATATATTTTGCATGGTATACTCCACGCTCTTTCTGCTTTCATTTGTTTATCCATTAAACATGCTAGTACAAAGGCATGAGGATATTTTTCTATGTTATTTAAAAACATATTATGCTTTTCATCTTCTACAAAATTAATAATTTTTCTTTCCTTATCATTAAATATATCTTTAGCTAATTCTACTAACCTAGTCATACCTCACCTCTATAAACTTTTAAAGCATCTTTATATCCACTTGTTTTATATGCACATAATAGCATAAATAAACCAAAAACTTCTTATAAAGAAGCTTTTTTCATAAATAATGTATATAATTCTTCATAGGTTAGCCATTCTACTAAATATTTATTCATATGAGTATTCATAGTCCTACTATTAATATGAAATTGACCTTCACCAGTATTACCTCTATGTTGATGATTAGAATACATAATTTCCGAATCATTTATAATTTCACTAGAATTTATTTTACATATCATTATCTTATCATCAAAGAAACATCCATAGTATAAAACATCAAATTCACTTGGTTTAACTTGTTGTATATTGCAATCAAAATTAGCTTTTTTAGCATTTTCAAATGTTAACATTCTATTTTCTAGTTTTGATGCAATTATTTCTTTTATAACATTTTTGCTAGTTATTACTGAGTTACATTTTCTTAAAACTGTAGAAAATTTTACTTCTACTTTATTTCCATCTTTAGTAAGTAAATCATAAGCTACATTTAAAGAATCATGAAAATTATATAACTCTTTTATCATTAACTCTGCAATTTTACCGAATCTTCTAGTATTTAAAGAAAATATTCCTTCTTTAAATTTAAGTACTTTTTCATTCATAATATCACCAAATTAATTATATCATAGATTTTTATTTTAATAAAAAAGATAAATATAGTTTATTTATCTACTCTTTATTATCTTCTATATAGTTTTCATCTACTTTATCTATATCTTTTAATGTTTCATCTATATCTACTATTTCTTCCCATTCATCTTCATCTTCTTCTATTGCTATTTTAACTTTTGTTTCACCAACTAATTCTACTCCTAATTCTTTTTCTATTACAAAGTTTATTTTACCGTCTTCTATATTTACTTTAGTACAATTAGGTTGTTTTAATGATCTTACTATTACATCTATATCACTTGATAAATCTGCATTTTCTTTTATACTAACATTAAACAAATCACTATATGTAATCTTTTTATTTATAACAGTAGTTTTAGAATCATTTTCATATGAATACCATATATTTACATCATAACTACCATCTACACCGATTTTATCATTTGATTTAAATCCTTTAAAATTATGATTTATTACCCAACATCCAAGAACTGTAGTAGGTTTATTATCTACTTCTATTGTATAGTTATTATTAAAATGCTTTTTACCCTTTCCTATAACGGCTTTTGTTACAATTTCTTTAAATGCCATATTATCACCTCTCACTTTAATTTATGCAAAATAAATAAAATAGTGATAAAAACCTTAATAGATTTTTATCACTATCTTTAACTAACGATTTCTCCGTCCATGCTCCATGTTTTTACATCTGTTATTCTTACATTAACTATTTTGCCTAAATTACTTTCGTCTGAAGTAACATTAACTAGTTTCATAGTATCAGTATATCCCATTAATTTATTTTTATCTTTTTCACTATAATTTTCAAGTAATACTGGTACTATTTTGTTTAAATATTTCATATTTGCTTCTTTTGAATATTTATTTATTAATTCATTTAATCTTTGAAGTCTAACTTCTTTTTCTTCTAAACTAACATTATCTTGCATTTTTGCTGCTGGAGTACCTTCTCTAGGTGAAAATATAAATGTAAATGCTGAATCATACTTACAAGTATTTACCACATCTAATGTTTCATTAAAGTCTTCTTCTGTTTCATTTGGAAATCCTACTATAATATCAGTAGTAATAGATGAATATGGAAGTGCTTTTTTTAATTTATTAAATAAAGTTAAATATTCTTCCTTAGTATATCTTCTACCCATTAATTTTAGTATTCTAGATGAACCACTTTGTAATGGTAAATGAATATATGGCATTATATTACTATATGATTTAATTACTTCTATCATACTATCATTAAAGTCCCAAGGATGACTTGTTACAAATCTAATTCTATCTATACCAGTTTTAGCGACGGTTTCTAATAATTCAGTCATACCATAACCTAAATTCAAATCTTTTCCGTAAGCATTTACATTCTGTCCAAGCAATGTAACTTCCTTATAACCATTTTCTTTTAATTCTTCTACTTCAGACACAATATCAGTAAGTAATCTACTTCTTTGTTTACCTCTAGTATAAGGAACTATACAGTAAGAGCAGAACTTATCACATCCATACTGAATATTAACCCATGCTTTTACCTTAGAATCTCTCTTCGCAGGAATATTTTCTACAACATCCCCCTCTATAGAATATACACATATTTCTTGCTTATTATCTTCAAGTACTTTAGAAATATATACTGGTAATTCATAAAAATTATGTGTACCAAGAACTATATCTATCCAAGGATATTTATCTCTTATCATTTTAGCTACAGATTCTTCCTGTGCCATACAACCACATACTACAGTAATTAATTTTTTATTAGTCTCTTTTAAATGTTTAATTCTACCTAAAATACCAAGTACTTTATTATGAGCATTTTCTCTAATAGCACAAGTATTAAGTATTACAATATTAGCCTTTTCATAATCCTCTATTCTGGTGTAACCCATATCTTCCATAATACCTGCAATATTCTCACTATCATGAACATTCATTTGACATCCATAAGTAAGAAGAGCATAACTCTTTCCATTACCAATATTTTTAACACTCTCAGGTACTTTATATTCATCATATAAAACATTTACTTTATCTTTAGTTCTCTTTCTTGCTTCATTTAAATCTGGCATATTCATAAATATCAACTTCTTTCTACTTCTTTAATATCTTTCCTCTACTACATAAATAATTATATTCACTAATAAAATCATTATTTTCACTAGTCTTATTATTAGCATATTCACACCAATATTTAATTTCTCTTTCCCAGTAGTAGTATTTATAATCTAAATCATCACTATTTCTATTAATATATAAATCATATAATACATATATAGCAAGATCATCCATAGCCCTTCTCGCAGCACTACTTATTCTAACATAACCATTCATACCAAGTCCATAATGTCCCATATTATCAAACGAATATTTACTTCGCATCATATATTCTTTCATCATTCTACGTAGTTCTTTATTAGAGGTATCAAAATTACCTCTTTTCAAATATTCATTAATAAGATCCTCACAGTCCTCAGTTTGAACTCTCCATGGCATGATAAGATCTAAATTATCTCTCTTATCAATAAGATAAATAGCACTATTAGCAAAAACATTACTCTGCTCTACCATCATATGTGATATTGAAGTATCCGCTTTTGAACTATTAGTATTATCTCTACCTCTTATTATATTTTCTAGTTTATGGTAAGCACTAATCTTTGGATTATCAGAAGCTTGTTTATCAAATATCTTAGATAATAACATCAAGGTACTATTTAAATCACCACCATGATTAATAATATTATCAGTATCTTCATAAGATAACTTATGCTTACTCTGAATAACACTTGGTATTATCTCTAAAGTATCTAACATTAACGAATAATCCGTATCAACCTTTACTTTAACAGTAAGAGCATTAGTATACTTATTAGGTAGTAATGACAATATATCATCAGACAAATATCTATCAAATATAGGAATACTATCATCAATCAAATACATAGTATTACATTTTTTTAAAGCATTCTTCATTGTACTTGAGGTATAAGGTATAATTGCTGCTGGATTAGCTAAATGAATAAACAAAGTATAAGTACCATCTTTATTATTACTAATAGATAGCCCATCATCCAAACATAAATCTCCTTCATTATCAATAGTGATAACATTTTCTTTAGTTAAATCTATTTTACCATTAGGAAAATAAGTATATGTCTCCATCTTTGGTATTATAAAAGACACATTATAATCTTTAGCTACTTCTTCCTTAGTTTGATAAAATTCATTTTCTATTTTATCCACCAAATCAAGTACAAACTTTTTATTTGAAGTTCTTAATATCTTTAAATAACTAGAATTATCTATAATTAATTTATCATACATTTTACCCTTTAAAAATAAATTAATAATTCTATTAAAATATCTAATTTCTATATCATTATCTTCATTAATATCAATATATTTTTCTATAACACTAGTAAATATAGAGTGTATTGTATTATTATTAATTAATAACTCTTTCATATTATTTTCTATATATCTAGTAAGAAGTTCTATATCTCTCTTTTCAAATATTAAGTATAATATAAAATTATATTTATCTCCCTTAGCTCTACGTATATTATTCATAATGCATTTATTTTGAAGATTAACTAAACTGGCTATATATTTTTCTACTTTTATTAATTTTTCGTAATCTAAACTCTTTGAAATGTTGCTTAAGAAAACTTCAATCTTATTGTAAATAAGTTCTAATTCTTTCTTATTTTTATTTTTTTTAACATAATAATTTAAAAGATCATTTAAATTATCAAGACATTCTTCATTGAAGACATTATCAGCATTTCTAAACAAATATAAATAAGAATTAAGTATGCCAGATAATACGTCTTCAGGATCTTCCAGTAGTTCATCATATAAACAATCATACTCATAGTCATTATTTAATATCTGTTTTTTAATTTGTTTAGCTATATTTTTTTTAATGCTCATATTAAACCCACCTATATTATTTTATGTTTATTAATTCTTTTTGTAATCAGTCAAAATACTCAAGAAAGCCTCACTAGGTATTTCTACCTTACCAATTGTTTTCATCTTCTTTTTACCCTCTTTTTGTTTATCAAGAAGTTTTCTCTTTCTTGTTATATCTCCTCCATAACATTTAGCTAAAACATCTTTTCTCATAGCTTTTATATCACTTCTGGCAATTACTTTACTACCAATTACTGCTTGTACTGGTACTTCAAATAACTGTCTTGGAATAATATTCTTTAAGTTATCTACCATTTTTCTTCCTCTAGTATAAGCAAAATCTTTATGTACTATAAGTGATAAAGCATCCACTACTTCACCATTTAATAGAACATCCATCTTTACTAAATCACTAGTTTTATAGCCAATAACTTCATAGTCAAATGAAGCAAACCCTTTCGTCGAGGATTTTAATCTATCAAAGAAATCATATACTATCTCTGATAATGGTAATTCATAATGAATATTTACTCTTGTCTTATCAATATAATCTGTACTCTTGTAAATACCTCTCTTATCTTGACATAATTCCATTATTGGACCTATATATTCCGTAGGTACTAAAATATTAGTAAATATATAAGGTTCTTTTATTTCTTTTATTTTTACTTTATCAGGCATCATACTAGGATTATCTATATAGATAGTACTTCCATCAGTAAGATTAATTTCATAATTAACTGATGGTGTTGTAGCAATAATATCAATATTAAATTCTCTTTCAATTCTCTCTGATATTATTTCTAAGTGTAATAGACCTAAAAAGCCCATTCTAAAACCAAAACCTAACGTACTTGAAGACTCAGGTTCAAAAGTAAGAGAAGCATCATTTAATTTTAATTTTTCTATAGCTTCCTTTAAGTTAGGATACTTACTAGATTCTATTGGATAAATACCGCAGTAGACCATTGGTTTCATAGGCTTATATCCGGGTAATATATCTTCAGCAGGATTACTATCATCAGTAATAGTATCACCCACTTTGACTGATTCAAGTGATTTAATAGAACCCGTAATAAAGCCAACTTCTCCTGCACTTAAACTATCTACTTCTTTTTCAAATGGTGTATGATAGCCAAGTGATACAACATCATAAGAAATACCTGAAGACATCATTCTAATCTTTGTTTTTTTAGTCAAAGTACCTGACATAACTCTAACAAGTATTACTACTCCCCTATAAGAATCAAAATAACTATCAAAAATTAAACATTTTAATTTATCATTCTTTTTATCTTCAGGAGCAGGAACTCTCTCTATAATCGCCGAAACTAATTCCGGTATACCAACACCTGTTTTCGCAGATACTTTAATAATTTCTTCACTCTTAAAACCAAAAGTATCATAAAGTTCTCTTTCTACTTTAGGAATATCCGCGCTAGGAAGATCAATCTTATTAATAACGGGTATAATCTCTAGATTATTTTCTAAAGCCAAATATACATTAGCAAGTGTCTGAGCTTCAATACCTTGAGTAGCATCCACTACCAGTACTGCTCCTTCACAAGCAGCGAGTGATCTAGATACCTCATAACTAAAATCTACATGTCCTGGAGTATCAATTAAGTTAAGAATATAACCATTATAATCTAATCTAACAGCATTAAGTTTAATAGTAATACCTCTTTCTCTTTCAATATCCATACTATCAAGTAATTGGTCTTTCATTTGTCTTTTATCAATTGCTCCCGTATATTCAAGTATACGATCTGCTAGTGTACTCTTACCATGATCAATATGAGCAATTATACTAAAATTTCTTATTTTTGTATTATCCATCCTATCACTGCCTTCTTTTCTATTATAGCAAAAATTAAAAGTAAAAAAAAGAAGAAATCGAAAGTTTCTTCATTTATTTATCATTAAATAAATATCATATTAAAATAATTATCCAAATAATTGTTAATCGTTAAATAAATCACAAATTATTAGGCAATATCCACCATTTTAATATTACTATTAGATATATCTTCATAAATCTTTTTAAATGCTTTATTATCAGATATTTTATTCTTAATATCTTTATATTCCTTATCAGTAATATCTTCAAATAAAACACTATTAGATACATCTTTCTTATCTACTTTAGTAGTATTATTTATAGTATTACTAATCTTTATTTCAAGGTCATTACTATCTTTAACATTAATATTATAACTAGTACTATCATTATTATTTTTTACTATAATGGTACCATTATAAGTATTACTATTCTCATTATCAGTTATTGTAAAGTCATAACCTTTATCAGTACGTTTAATAACAGCCTTATCTTCGCCATATATAACTTCCAACTTTACAAATTTAGTAATTTTAGTATATAAACTAATTTTAGTATTCTTATATTCTCTATTATTTACTTCTTCTACTTCTTTATCAAGTAATTCTTTTACTTCCATAGTTTTCTTATTAGTTAATTTACCAAAACTATCTATAAAATCATTATTACTCTTTAAATTATTAATTATATTTTCATTAATAATTTTAATATTATTATTATTTAGTGATAGTTCTACTTTATTAACATTCTTACCATCTACTTTAACCCAGCTCTTAGTAAAATATTCTTCCTTTAAAGATTCACTAATTGCAGTACCGATACTATTAATAATTACTTCATAGTCTTCATTAGTCATACTTTCCTTGTCACTATTATCTTCTTTACTATTATTAAGTTTTATATACTTACTATATAAATCACCTAAAGATAAATATACATTATTACCTTCTATATAAGTACCAATATTTATTAAGTTATCTCCATAATAATTAGTATTAATATCAATATTAGTAATATTTTCTCTAGTATCAATACCATAATCCATACTAAAGTCTAAATTATTTAATATTTTAAATATCTTTTCATCACTACCAGTAGTATCTCCATTTACACTTAAAGAAAGACTACCACTAATAGAACTATTTTTACCTATATTACCCTCTAACTTATCAAAGTAATCATTCATAAATATCTTAATATTGTTTCTTGAAGCTAAATAATATTTACCTCCAAAGAATGCTAAACCTAATAATGCAATAATTACAAGTATAACTACAACTACTGGAGCTACACTACCTCTATTAGCACTTCTTATTTCTTTCTCTGTAAAAAAACTATCATCCATACTTACCACTCCTCTATGTACATACTAAGTATACCATAAAATAACATCAAAAAAAAGAAGAAATATTACTTTTCTTCAGTTTTCTTAGTACTTTTAGTAGTTGTCTTTTTAGCAGCTGGTTTCTTTTCACTAGCAGCCTTTTTAGTAGTAGTCTTAGTTTCTTTAACTTCTTCTTTAACTACTACTTTCTTTGGAGTATAAGTCTTACCATTTAATGCATCTTTAGCAATTACTACTAAATCAGCAAATGCTTTAGGATTATCAATAGCTAATTCACTAAGCATCTTTCTATTAACAGTAACTCCTGCTTTATTTAATCCATCAATAAATCTAGAGTAAGAGATTTCATTTTCTCTACATCCAGCATTAATTCTTGTAATCCATAATTTTCTAAAGTTTCTCTTATTTTGTTTTCTATCTCTAAATGCATAAACCCCAGAATGCATAACTTGCTCATGAGCAGTTTTATATAATCTATGTTTACTACCAAAGTAACCTTTTGCTTCTTTTAAAACTTTTTTTCTTCTAGCACGTGCAACAGTGCCACCTTTAACTCTTGTCATTACTATCCTCCTATATTATATCTTTAATTCTCTTGTAGTCTGCTTTAGAAAGAGCTGTACCTTTCTTCTTACTACTTGCTCTAGCAGCACTATTCTTACCAGTATTATGAAGTGTTCCTTGTCTTGACTTACTAATAGAACCACTTTGTCTAATATTTAATACTTTTTTTGTTCCCTTATGTGTCTTCATTTTATTCTTCTTAACTTTAGTCATAATATCCTCCTTCTATTTTTTAGGTGCAAGCATCATATACATAGTTCTACCCTCTATTTTAGGATTAGTTTCTATGTCAGATACATCACTAACTTTTTCATAAAATCTATCTAGAACTTCTTTAGCAAGTTCTGGATGAGCAATTTGTCTTCCTTTAAATCTAATACTAGCTTTAACCTTATTACCTTTTTCAAAAGCTTTTCTAGCATTATTTACTCTAGTATTAAAATCATGAATATCAATATTAACTGATAATCTAAACTCTTTAGTTTCAACCATAGTCTCTCTTTGCTTTTTCTGAGCTTCTTTACTTTTCTTTTTCTTCTCATACTTAAACTTATTATAGTCCATAATTTTACATACCGGCATATTACCAGAATCACTCATAAGTACTAAATCAAAACCTGCATAACCTGCTAATGTTAATGCATCTTGTTTAGACTTAACTCCTAATTGTTCTCCATTAGGTCCAATTACCATCATTTCCTTACATCTAATTTGTTCATTGATAGGATTATCCTTTAAAGTAGCTATAGCTAACACCTCCAAAAAAATGAATACTAAAGAAGTATTCATTTATCCATAAAAAAGCTAATTAAAAATATAATGTATATTCTAGGTTGGCTTTTTACCTATTACTATGTGTAATCAGGTGAGATAAATATAATCTTCTTTCCGTTTCGTTATTAATTATATTACATAATATTATGAAAGTCAACTAAAAAGTACTGGTTTTTCTTATAAAAAGTACTTTTTTTGGATATTTTGTTGTAAAAATACCATTATTATGTTATTATAAAGGCAATTTAAGGAGGTTAATTATGGGTAAAAATGCTAAATTAAATAGAGAGTTAGCGAAATTAGGTATGGCTTTATCAAGAGAGGATCTTTACTATTATATCTGCTACAAGGTAGAAAAATATTTAACTTATAAGAAGACTTGTAGAATTGCTAATGAAATAGTATTGAGTAATGGATTTAAATGTATGGCTAGTTTTGATGATAGAGAGATGGATGCAGATTATAATAAACTTTTAGCTATGGCAAAAATTAAAAATTTTACTTTTGATATTAAAGATGAAGATATTATTGTTAATATTAATGAGGTTAATGAGTGCCTTAGAAATCTTTGCTATATTAATATGGAATGGGTTGAAGAACATGATTTTGCTTTTGATGAACTAGATATTGATGCTGAAACTAAGGAATTATCTATTTATAGATTTTTTAATAATATTATGGAAAATTTAACTGAAGATGATATTCTTAATGCACAAATTAATTTAGAAAGTAAAAAAAGAAAGAAATAATAAGTTTAGAGATGTTTAGCTCTAAACTTTTTTTCTAATGACCTAGGCATTAGAAAACCCTGGAGTGACTACAGGCACGAAGGGCATAAAAAAAGAAGATTACTTTTCTTCTTTAATATAGTTAGGATCAATATTTTCTTCTATTTCTTTTTCTGTTTCTTCAGTTACTTCTTCTGGTATATCATCCCATGGTTCTTCATCTTCTTCGATGGCTATTTTTACTTTGGTATCTCCGACTATCTCTATTCCTAATTCTTTTTCTATATCGATATTGATACTACTTCCATCTTCTTTAGCAGATATACAACTAGGTCCTTTTAAACATCTTACTATTATATCTTTCTTTGATGTATCAGTAGTTTCTTTTTGGGAGACTGTTACTAATTCTTTATATGGTATATTCTTTGTTATTACTGATGTCTTGGTATTGTTATCATATGAATACCATAAGTTTACATCATAAGAACCATTTATGACAATCTTACCTGCCTCATCACTACCTGAAAATTTATGATTGATTACCCAACAACCTAAAACAGTATCGACTGGAGAATCTGTATTTACTTTATAAGTATTTTTATAATACTTCTTTCCTTTACCTACTACTGCTTTAGTTACAATTTCTTTATATGCTGACAAAAGATATCACCCCTCACCATAATTTATGTTAGAGATAAGAAAAAAGTACCATTTTTTGATACTTTATTATTTTAATAAATCGTCATTTTTTATGATAAAGATATTTTTATCTTTGTAGAAGGCAAAGAAGACATCTTCGATATTTATATCTTTTTTATCTAGAAAGTTATAGACCCACTTTTTATCTTTCTTTAAGTGTTTTAGGGTATCTTCTTGGATATCACCATCTAGTATTATTGGTAGTGGTAATGGTGAAGTTTCTTTTTTATATGGGAATACGGATAATGTACCACTGCTTTCTAGAATGGCATATTCTACTTCTTCTATACTACGATAGCCTTTATCTCTTAGTTGTACTAGTAAATCGTCTAAGTTATATCTTTGTCTTAGCATTTCATTATAGTTTATTTTTCCATTCTTTATAATAAGAGAGGGATTACCATCTAGGAAGATTCTAAATCTTGGTTTTTTTAGACTTATATAAGCTAATATACACTGCATTAATACTAATATTACTATTGGTATTAGGGAATATAAGATACTTGCTTTATAGTTTTCAATACTTATTACTGTTAGTTCTGCGATAAGTAATGATACTATTAAATCTGTTATACTTAGTTGTCCTACTTCTCTTTTACCCATTATACGATATATTACAAATATAAATAGATAGAAGAATATTGTTCTTAGTACTACTATTGTCATAATTATCACCATTATAATTATGTACTAATGTATATTTTTTTATACAATTTCATAATATTTAGTGGTGATATTTATGATTATGAATTATTTAAAAAGTTTATTATGGTGTTTTGGTATATTAATTATTAGTTCTATTATTATTACTATTTTTAATTATTTTAATGTTATTAGTGGTATTCCTCTTAAGATTATATTTTTAATTATTCCTATTATTAGTATATTTATTGGTAGTTATAGACTTGGTAAGTTATCTAATGAGAAGGGTTATATTGAAGGTATTAAGTATGGGCTTATATGGGTTATTTTATTTGTTGTTATTAGTTTGATATGCAAGGCATTTGATTGGACTTCGATTATTTATTATTTTATTTTGTTATTTATTTCTATACTTGGTAGTATTCTTGGTATTAATAAGAAAAAGAAATAATCTCTATACTAGAAGGTATAGGGATTACGATATAAATTACTTAATATGATATCTATTATAAATATACTTATTATTATATAAGTATATTTATAATACTTTTTATTATAATATTTATCTATTAATGGTAATAATAAATAATTTAGTATTAGAGAGCCTACTGCAAAGGTAAGGACACTTCTTAGACATACTAGGCCATTTATATTTAGAAATAGTCCTGTATAGTCCCATAATCTTTGATTAAAGATATTTACACTTATATAACCTACTATATATTCTAATAATCCTGTTATTATTATACTTAATATGAATAATAAAATGGGATTCTTTTTTAATGGTTTTAACATACTTAGAAAGACTGCTCCTACTCCATAGATGGGAAGCCATGGTCCATATAATATTCCCCAATTATTTAATACTCCTAATGTTATATAATAAAATATTACTTCATATATGTATCCTGTTAAGGCTCCTAGTATAAATATTACAAAGTAATATAATAATTTATCTAATAATGTTTTCTTTTTATTCTTTTTCTTACTCATTTTACTACCTACCTACTATTTAAGTATAGCATAGTTTTAATATTATTACTAGTATTTTATTTAGTTGTTCTTATAGCCTATGGTCTATAAGAACTGCATCAATATGCTATATTATATTTGGTGTGTAGACTTTCTAACTATTAGTTTATTTAGTACTATTAATACGATTTTGGAGTTTACCCCAAAATCGTGTGAAGTGTTGATTTTACTGACTTCGTGCGATTTTGCCCGCGTCAACAAAATCGCACATTTCAACTGCGTAAAAAACAATAAACTTTTATCAAGATTGTATTTGTTTTGCTTTAATATTTTGCTCCTATTCTATTTCTTTTAACGATTTATCTGGCATTGGTAAATCTTCCGGCATCGTTCCGCCTAATTTTTCTATTGCATCTCTAATTGTTTTGCCAACAGTATAATGAAGATCAGTTGCCATTTCTTCATTTTTTTCTTTTTACTTTTTTTAGTAATGCTTCTGTTTGAGTTATTCTAAAAACGTTAGCGCCAAGTTCTTCACTACCCATATTATCTAAAATTTCTTCTCGGTATCTTAACTTTTTTCTTTTAGCAATATCGTCGGCGCTTTCTCCATTGTATAGACCCCTGTAACCTGCATTAGTAAATTTATCAAATTTTTTTACTCCCTTTGAACTTGCAATTTTATATAAAACTTTATTACCATCTCTTGTTTGTTTTCTTCTATATAGTCTTTTCTCGTCCTCACTTAAATTATTATATTCTATCTCCGTTAATTCCATTTTTCTAGTTTGAATAGCAAAATATGTTTGTCCTAATGCTACCGCATTATACTTGGGGTTAGCATTTTGAACTATTAAATAACATGCATATCTGCTTAACTTATAGTCAATAATCACCTTAGAAGAAACACCTGTTTTTACCATTTTGGTGTTTACGCCAAAATTGGAATTGATGTTATTATTACTTTGAGAACAGGCTACTTGTGCTTTCTCTATAACCGCCGAAAAATATCTCCATTCCTTATAACCTAGAATTTGTTGTAATTCTCTTGCCTCCCAATATTCGTTTCCGTATTCATCTATATGTTTAATATCGTCAAATATTTTTTCTCTAAATTCTTCTATATCACTCATATTTCTCTTCCTTTCTTTTATAAAATTTCACTATTTTGGTGTTTACACCAAAATAGTATGAAGTCTTTATTTTACTGACTTCGTGCGATTTTGCCCGCATCAACAAAATCGTGTATTTTAATTGTTTGAAACTGCCTTTTATACATACCTTAATGTGTATTCATTTTACCATATTACCATGTTCTTTTATTATTGTATGTTCTGCTATTTTGGTGCTTACACCAAAATAGCGTGAAGTCTTTATTTTACTGGTCTCATGCGATTTTGCCCACATCAACAAAATCGTGTATTTTTAAAATATTTACTCCGTCATTTTAGTGTGTAGATTAAGAAGTCACTCCCCTGTTTTTTATAGATATAACCACACTCTTTCCTACTTCTAAATCTACAAGTTAAGTATAATATAAATATATTATGAAGTCAATATTATTTTAATACTTTTGTTTGTTTTTATATATTTATATATTATATTTACGCTTTATGTGTATAGTTCACTATTATACATACATATGTATATTAAAAAATAGACTGTTTAGTCTATTCTGTTAGTAGTTTAGATAATGGTACTATGGTGTAGCCTTTACTATTAATGTATTTTATTACTATATCTATATTTGAAGTATCTTCTAGTAGTATTATACTACCTCCGGTTAGATTATTTTTTATATTGTTATAGCCTCCGATTATTGAAGGTATTACTACGAGCATATTGTTATTGTTACATATATTTAGATAAGTATTATTCTTTTCTTTTAAAAGGCAATATTTAGATTTATTGTTACTTAGTTTATTTATTATTATATTATCATTATCTAAGATATCTTTAGTATATACTCCATTATTACCATAAGTATATAGTTCTTGTTTTTTTAATTTTTTTATATTGGTATTAGTTATATCCTTATGATTTAGATAGATTGTTATGTTACTGATATTTGTTATATTTTGTTTTGTCAGAGAATTATATATGACTATTAATGATATTTCATTAGTACTATTTCCTTTAACTATATATTTATCTTTGTTATTGGAAATACTACTACTGGGAAGGATATCTTTATAGATAAGAGATTCTTCTCTAAATATTCCTCCTAGTTTCATTTCTTCATAGCTTTTATCTATATCTACTTCTAGTCCTTTTTTACCTGGTACTATAGTATCATTATCAATAATAGCATTTACTGGGAGTACTTCATAATCTTTTTTTATATCATTTAGTTTTACCATTAACGGATCTTTACTATTTAATAAATTCATTATTTTATCTGTATAAAAAAAACTAAAACATACTAATGATATTATGAAGAATATTCTTATTATTTTTTTCAAGATTACCACCTAATAAAATATATGTTTTTGTTTTTAAAAATTAACTAATATAAAATAAAACTTAGGAAGTTTTCCTAAGTTATTTCTTGGCTTGATTTAAAGCATTTTCTAGTGCTTCATACATAGCGTCTATTTTAATAGTACAACCACTTACTGTGTCAGTATAACCATCGTCAGTTAGTTTTACTTTATCTAAACCTTGATTGTCTACGACATTCTTTTCTAGAGCTTCTACTTGAGTATACCATTCTCCTACTTTAGAACCATACTCACTACCATACATTCCATAAGCATCTCCTAGTGTCTTTTTAGTTGTTTCTATGCCATCTTTTGTATAAGTTGTATCTAGATTAACATCAGTTATTTTACCGTTTTTGTCTACTGTTACAATAGCGGTAGCAGTATTATTTTGTCCTCCATAACTATCGATTGCAGTTCCTGTATAAACGCCTTCTTTATATCCTTTTGAACAGCCTGATAATAATGCTAAACCTATTATACTTATTAAACATATTTTCTTTTTCATATTGCTTATCCTCCTACTTATACATTATAAAATATTTTTTTATTTTTTTCTAGTCCTAAATTATGTTTTTATCTAGTTTTTCTATATTTTTTATCCATAGCGTATTCTTTTAATTTTTTTATAGTGTCTAAACTAGGATGAGTATATTCTTCATCTGCTATGCCGTAAGGAGCAAGTTCATATAATTCAGGAAAGCCTAAATCACCAAGTAATTCAGTGAAAATTTGACTTATTTTGTTTTCTCTTGATGCTTTTTTAGCTCTTTCGGTTTTACTAAATGATGAAGTTATATCATAATCCTTTTCTTCTGGATTTGTAAATTCCACAAATTCTTTAAATTCCATATTATCCTCCCTTTCTTTGAGTGTTATATATTATACAACATTTTAGAGGTATTTGCTAGCACTATTTAACATTTTTTTTGATATTATACCTATTACTATACCTGTAGGTATTGAGAATATTAAAAGATATGGTAAATAATACATTACATTATAATTATTTAGAAATAGTACTCCTACTAGGACTTGACCTATACTATGAAATAGACTTCCTATTATAGATACTCCTATTACTGATAGTTTGGTTTTTTTAAATAGATACATAGCTACTATACTAAATATAGCTCCAGATAAGGAAAAGAAGAAATTAATACCAAAACCTGTTCTTAGTAAGGCTACGATTAAGACTCTAACTAATGATACTGTAATAGCGGTCTTAAAATTATATTCATATAAGGTAAATATTATTACTATATTGGCTAGACCTAATTTTAATCCTGGTATTATATCTCCTATAAAGGTGAAATAACTTTCTATTATTGATATTACTACGCATATAGAGGTTAATATTGCTATTTTTGTTATGTCTTTTGTTTTCATTAATATACCACTCCATCTAAGTCATTATCTTCACTTATTATCTTTACTATTATTTTATTTGGCATACATACTAGAGATTTATTATTAGTATATATATATCCTTCTTTAGAACAGATATGTTTATCTGATGTTTCTTCTTTTACTCTTATTTTTTTATTTTTTACTTGTAATACGACATCTCCTAGATATCCTTTTACTGTGTATTCTTTATTGGTATTTAGATCTATTTTTAATATTTCTTTATCTTCATAATATACAACAGCGGTCTTTCCTTCTTTTTTAGTAATATTAATTATTATAAAGAAGATACTTATAATTATTAATAATACTCCTACTAACTTTAGATCATTCTTATTCATAATTAAAATTATCACTTCTTACTATATTATCTTTATCTATATACCATATTGCTTCGATATCTTTATTATTATTTACTACTTCTAGTCCTTTATCTACTGGTAATAGATATAAGTATGTACTATAGATATCTGCTAGTAGAGAGGACTTTGTTATTACAGTTACTGATTTCATATAGTTACTTGGGTTTTTAGTAATAGGGTTTATGATATGACTATATCTTATATTATCTATATCACAATATCTTTGATAATTACCTGATGTAACTACTGATAAGTTATTTACGTTTACTTTAGTAAAGATATTGCTTGTATTATCTGGATCAGTTATTCCTACTACATAATATTCTTTATTGTAGGCTTTACCTACTTTGACATTACCACCAGCATTTATGATATAATTGTTTATATTATTATCTTCTAAATAGTTACCTACTAGTTCGGTTACATAGCCTTTAGCTATACCACCTAAATCTAGCTTGATATCATTATATTTAGTATATTTATTATTATCTAGTTTGATATCATCTATATTTATGTTTACATCTAGTTCATTATTACTTGGCAAGCTATTACATTTATTTATGTATTCTTTCCAGATACCTGTTAGATTACCTGCTGCTATATTAAATAAGCCATCTGTCTTATTATAATATTCTATACCTATATTTATGATATCACTTAGTTTTTTATCTATTTCTATTTCTTCATTATTACTTAGTATTTCGTTTAAATAATATACATTTACTATACCATCATATTTTTCATATCTATTGGTTAACTTGTTATAACTACTATAAAGATAATCGATATCATTAAAGATATTATTTATTTCTTTTTTATTCTTAGTACTATTTATTTTGATATTTATATATGTATCCATATAGAAATAGTTTTTACTATATTCTTTATATGTTATTTTATCTATATATAGGAGTACTAAACTAAGTAATATTAATACTAATATTATTATATATATATATTTCTTTTTCATTTCATTACCTCTATATATATAATACTATAAAATAGATAAAAAAACTAGTACTAAATCCATTTAGTACTAGTTATATTTAATAATTCATTCTCTTCATACTCTTCAGTATAATTTAATATTTTATTTACTACTTCTTTATAATTATCATTTAGATTGATATCATTATTTATTATTCTTTTTTTTAATCCTTTTTTATATTTAGTATCATTTACATAGATATACATACATCTATCGATATTTCTTATTACTTTTATATCTTCTTCATTATCTCCATTACATGAGAAAATTATATCCTTATACCATTCTATTAAATCAATAGATAGATCATCATTATACATGATATCACTATTAATTATATCATCATAGTATGGACAACACTTTAATATTTTTTTTACATTAGTTACATCAATAGTAAGTGTTTCAAACATAATATTCTCCTTATATTCTCTATTTTCACCATAAGTATATCAATAAAATATTATTTTGTAAAGTAATTCGACATATTTAGATATTATTTATCTTTTCTTTCATGAAAATCCAAGGTATTTTCATGTCTGATATAGCCTAATTCTTAGTCTATATCAGAGTCTCAGTAGACCTATCATATTCGCAGTTATAATCAAAAGAAAAAGAATTAGTTTAGTTAAACTAACTCTATGTAATACTTAATTGATATGGATTGTTTTGACTACCATTACCATCCATTATTCTTGATGTACTATATATATATAATACTGGTCTAACTGCCAATGCATTGTAGGCACTGAGATCATATGCAATTATTCCGCCTGCAGCAATTCTATATAGCTTTGCCATGCTGCTTGACTTAGGCATTAATGTCCATTCTGATATTCCTGATACTAACCAATTATAAGCAACACAATTGGAATATGCATGCATGTTATCAGTACACTTGCTGAGATCAGCAGCATATCCATAGTCAGATAAGTACATTAAAGCAATTTTTCCATTCCAAGATGTTGCTCTACCTGTATATACACTTCCATCTGTTGTTTCATGCTGATATGCTTGATGGGCGTATAAATTATAATCATCCCATCCTAATAGTGAATAATTATTTTTTGCAATAATACTTTTTGAACTATCTTTTAATCCTGTACTTGAAAAATCACATGTTATTGTTGTGTTGGCACCACTTCCGTTATAGCAAGTATCTTTTTTTCTATTCCAATAAAGGCTTCCACCAGTTTCTGATTCGTATCCAGAATTTAATAATTTCATTAATCTTGCTTCAGACCAATCGTTTTTACCTGAACTAGTATCAGCTCCTGTGGCTTTATTTCTATTATCATATGAATATTCTCCAAGACTTTCATTCCTTATTAATTTTGCTTTTCCGTCAAATACTCCTATTATTCTCCATAATTCACAAGTTGAAGATGTTTGGTTTGAATAATCAGAACAATTAAAATAAATATAGTTATTTGGATTTTTACCATAATACCTAATGTTACCACCTATATCTTGCATAAGACTATCAACAGTATCATACTGATAAGTTATACTATCATTTGTAACTGGGTTCTTGGTAGATGCATTATATAAATTTATTATTTTTTCAGAAAGAATAGAAACTGTATATGGTTCATCATTAATTTTTTTCATAGTGGCTTCACATCTTACTTTTGCACTTACTGAAGAATTTTCTGCGGATAAAGCATTACTGTTTGTTTCATCAAACCATAGATATACTGTATATGTAGTTGATATTGTTTTTAATGGAATATTTACTGCTAGTAAATATGCTGAATAGTATGCATTTGATTATGGTGAAATGTTAGACACTATAACAGAAGTTAGTAAATCAACATCTCAAGAATATAAAATAAAAGAAATGAATAAGCAATTTGAAGAATAGCTATCAAATTAGCTAAATCCATTGAAGAATTTAGACAAAGAAACACTTAGTGAAAATGATTAGAGTAGATTATATCTATCTCAAGGTATAGTTATATTTTAAGAGGATTGATTAATGCCTAATAATATTAAAAATGAACATGTCTCAAATGATAAATCTACAGCATTTGTTGACGATAAAAAAATATATAATAAAAAAATAAAACCTACTCCTAAACCTGAATAGAATATAGGTATAGATACTAAGAATGTAGTATTGAATAATATTGCTGATGAAGGTTATTCATAGACTCTTGATATAAGTTCTATTCAATCTTTTACGAGTGTATCTTAGAGTAGAGACCAAATTTATACACTTATAGATACAATGTGTGAAGACAGTCGTATAGCTTCAGCTCTTGAAATATATGCGCAAGATGGCACAGAATATAATGATAGCGGAAAAATTATTTGGTGTGAATCTGCAGACTCAGCTATCAATAGTTATGTTACATATTTACTTGAAACAATGAATGCAGATAAAAATGCATATAAATGGATGCTAAATCTTTGTAAATATGGTGATTTATATCTTAAATTATATAGATAGTCTGATTATGACGATGATG
>OJAW01000737.1_pt1 | contig 21476 bp, 17 predicted proteins | sample 1589151 | NCBI WGS metagenome assembly OJAW01 (sample SAMN03283290) | human gut metagenome | biome: human-associated habitat; material: feces | host: Homo sapiens | place: Peru | collected 2012
TGACGATGATTTTATCTGTATCAATAAATTTATAATCGGGTAAAAGTTCGGTTAAAAGAGTACCGATAGTGGTTTTTCCGCTTCCCGAAAGACCGACGAGAACAATATTTTTACTCAAAACGTTCCCTCAACATTTCTTCGTAAGCCGAATAATTTCTCTTGATTTGCTCAAGGTTGTCCTGACCGAATTTTTCGAGGAAGGCATTTACCAAAACCGTTGCGACCATTGCATCCGCAACCACACCGCAAGCAGATACCGCACAGGTATCAGAGCGTTCAAAGTGAGCAGAAATTGCTTCTTTTGACTTCAAATTTATCGAACTCAAAGGAGTTTTCATTGTCGGAATTGCTTTCATTGAAGCTTTTACGACAAGGTTTTCGCCGTTTGTAATACCGCCTTCCAAACCGCCCGCGTTATTTGTTTTGCGAACGATTTTTCCGTTTTCAAAGAAAACTTCGTCGTGAGTATTTTTGCCCGACGTTTTAGCGACATCAACACCCATACCGATTTCAACGGCTTTGACAGCCTGAATACTCATAACCGCTTGTGCCAATTGACCGTCCAGTTTTCTGTCCCATTGAACGTGAGAACCCAATCCAATCGGGAGATTTTTGTATATGACCTCGACTTTTCCGCCGAGCGTGTCGCATTCTTCTTTTGCCTTGTCAATAGCGGCTTTCATTTGCTCATAAACGTTGGTATCAGCAAGTCTCAAGTCGTTTGACTCGATTGTTTTTTCATCGGGAACGACATTTTCGTCAGCCTTAACTTCCGCAATTTGCAAAACGTATGAAAAACCTTCAATTCCGAATTGTTTTAAAACGCACTTTGCAACCGCGCCAACCGCAACCCTTGCGGCAGTTTCACGCGCACTTGAGCGTTCAAGAATATTTCTGACATCTTGTTGGTCATATTTTATCTTTTTAAGTTATCTTTTTCTATGTTATTCAAAAGTACGAAAAACAATCCACAAACGAGAATGTTCTGCTATACGTATAGTAGTGTATTAACCTTTGTTGATTCTTTCTACCAATTCCTTTATTGTTTTATGCATCCTTTGCATGGGGCGCGGCACATGCGCCCTTGCATACGTTATACGCAGCAGCGGGCTTTTTGTTACAGTTTTTCCGAAAAATATTTTCGGATTTCCCCAAACCGTATGCAGAATATTTCCATTTATTTGCGCACAAACAGACGCGCAAAAGCGTTATTCGCGAAGCGAAATGCGCACACGAGAAAAAACACAAGCCATGTTGTAAAAAATACAAGCCATATATTTCAAAATACAAGGCACTTGTTTTAAAACAAGTGCCTTGTATTTTTTGTCTTTCCAAATGTTTGAAAAACAATATGGTACAAAAGCCCCCAAATAGGGCATCCGCACGCCGGAAATCCGCCGTCGGGAAATGAATATATGCATCGGGGCATGCATAAAAACAAGCCACCGCCCTCACCTATCGGGAACGGGTGGGGCGGTGTGCCGTATTCTTGCGTCCGCGTGCGCTATCAGTTGTCGAGATAATAGTCCACGGTGGTAACTACTCTCACCTCTTTTATATAAGGAGTGTTCGAGTCGCGGTCTTCAATGGAGAACAAGCCCTGCTGTGCCGACTTGATTTTACCGAGTTTGCTTTCGCTGTCCTTTGCAAACTTCTCCGCAGCCTCGCGAGCGTTTTTGGTGGCTTGCTCAATCATTTGCGGTTTAATCTTGTTGAGACTCGTAAAGTCAAACTGTATCGGATAACTGTAATCGTTGGGCGCAATGGCTATTCCCTGGGAAAGCAATTCTCCCGTGCGGGTCATCAATGCCCTTACCTTGGCTACATCGGAAGACGAAACGGTTGTAACGGACGTTGCATTATAACGTTGTCTGTTCACATTGTCTCTATATTCGTTTGTCCAAAGGTCGTTTACCTGCGGAGCACCGTTTGTTATATCCGAAGCCTTGATGCCGTTTTTAATAAGAAAGGTCTGAATCTTCTTGTTAGCCGAAGAAATGTCGCGATAAACGCTGCCGAGGTCATCGCCTACGGTCTTGTAAGCCAAAGGCCATATCACTCGGTCGGCTTGCACCTCTTTCTCTGCCAGACCACGCACACTGACCACTCTGTCGCGCTTTGCAAGGCTGTTAATGCCGTTGTAAACAAAAACACCGAGCAATGCAAGACCCACTGCAAGGATTGCCGATTCGATTCTAAGATTTTTCATGACTTTATAAATGGTTTATGGTTTGATGTTTTCGTTTCCCAGCTCGAGCAAAGGGCGTGTTCCCTCCATAAGCTCAAGCATCTCGTCTATATTCTCGGAGCGCAACATGGCAATGCGCGTTGCCCTGAAGTCGGGAATGCCTTTGAAAAGCGGTGAAGCCGCTATGTGGCGGCGCATGTGGATTAATCCGCCCACGCTTCCGTTTCTTTCCACGCTTTGGCGCACTTCGTTCATGAGCACATCGAGTTTCCAATCGAGCGACAACGGTTCGTGAACGGAATCGATGACACCCCGGAGCGGAAATTCCGGTTCCTTGCCGAGAGCACAATTGATTTCGGCAAAAATCCACGGCTTGCCGAAGGTGGCGCGTCCCACCATTACGGCATCCACTCCCGTTTCCTCGAAACGCCGGCGGGCTTCTTCGCCCGAAGTTATGTCGCCGTTGCCGATTATCGGGATGTTGATGCGCGGATTAGCCTTTACGCGGCGAATGGGTTCCCAATCGGCTTCGCCGTTGTACACTTGCGAACGTGTTCGCCCGTGGATTGTGAGCGCGCTGATGCCGCAATCCTGAAGTTGTTCGGCAAGTTGTTCTATTATGATACTGTCGTGGTCCCAACCCAAACGGGTCTTGGCAGTAACAGGTATGGACACCGCATTGACCACAGCCCTCGTGATTTCGAGCATGAGCGGCACATTGCGCAACAAACCGGCTCCGGCACCTTTTCCGGCAACTTTCTTGACCGGGCAACCAAAGTTTATGTCGAGCACATCGGGATGAGCCTGCTCAACAACAATCTTTGCAGCATCGGCAACGGCTTCGGGCTCTTTTCCATAGATTTGAATTGCCACGGGACGCTCTTCCTCGTGAATTTCGAGCTTTGCAAGGCTCTTGTTAACCATTCTGACGAGTGCGTCGCTTGACACAAATTCGGAATAAACCATTGCCGCGCCCATTTTGCGGCACAACACCCTGAACGAAACGTCTGTAACGTCTTCCATGGGCGCAAGCATAATGGGGCGGAAGCCCAAATCAATTTTTCCAATCTTCATCTGGGCAAAAATACAACTTTATTCCATAACCGCACTCATATTTACCGTTTCACAATGTTTTTTGTTCATAAAAACACTTAACTTTGCGAAGTAACGAAAAAGCCTGTAAAAATGAACGCAATAAACAAGATAGCCACAACAATGCTCATGGTTTTCTGCATGACGGGAATGTGGGCGCAGAAAGGCGATTGGGCGCAACTCGAACGCTATTCCGACGACAACGAAAAGGCGAAACTTTTGCCACAGGAGCAACGTCGCGTGGTTTTCTTCGGAAATTCCATAACCGACGTATGGGCGCAGGTTCATCCGGAGTTCTTCAAAAGCAACGGATATATAGGACGCGGAATTTCGGGACAGACTACATATAAATATATAGTGCGTGTGCGCGAGGACGTAATAAACCTAAAACCCAAATATGTGGTTATCGGCGGAGCCATAAACGACATTGCCGAAAACACAAATCCTTACAACGAGGACATAACAATGGGAAACATAATTTCGATTGTTGAACTTTTGAAGGCAAACAAGATAAAACCCATAATAGCCAGTGTACTTCCGGCGGCATTCATACCTTGGGACAGGAACATAAGGAATGTGCCGGAGAAGGTGGCTTCTCTGAACGCCAGACTCAAGGCTTACGCAAAGAAAAACAAAATAGTTTACGCCGATTACTATCCCCTGCTCGTTCATGGCGAAGACCGTGCACTCAATCCCCAATATACGCATGACGGAGTGCATCCCACGGAGAAAGGTTACGAGGTTATGGAGAAATATATACAAGGAATACTCAAAAAACTTTTATAATACCCAAACAGAAAACATGAAGAAAACATTTATCATTGCTTCCTTCGCCGCTTTGTCGCTGACAGTTGCGGCACAGAATCCCGGCAACGTGAAATTTGTGCAGGTGGCACAGGATTATTCCCAACTTTCCACGCCCACGTTGCTGAACAGTTTCATTAAAAAAGCCAACAGTGCGGAATATACTGCGGAAAACCGCGTGATTATGCTTAGAAACGCCATGGATTTGGCGCAGACCGACAAACAGAGAAAGCAGATATTGAAAGAAGTAGCCGGCACGGGAGCTTTTCAAGGGCTTGTGTTCGCTGCAGAATGGCTTGACAACGCCGCCGTGAAGGTTGAAGCCGCAAAAGCAGTGCTGAAAATTGCCTTGGCAAACAAGGATTACGCCGGCACAGGCACCAGACAGGCAATAACAAAGGCGGGACTTATTCTCGGAAAAAGCAAACAGGTGAACCAATACCTGAATTCGGTTTCGGGCAACGGCTTGGTGAAAGTATTCAACGGCAAAAATCTTGACGGATGGAAGGGATTGGTTGAAAACCCGATAGCACGCGCAAAAATGACTCCTGTCGAAGAAGCACAGAAACAGATTGGCGCAGACGAGATAATGCGCCGCGACTGGAACGTAATAGACGGTCAGATTGTTTATGTGGGACACGGCTTTGAAAACCTCTGCACCGTTAAGAAATACGGCGACTTCGAGATGTATGTGGACTGGAAACTCGACCCCAAGGGCGCAGAACCCGACGCAGGCATCTATCTTCGCGGCACTCCGCAGGTGCAGATTTGGGACACGGCGCGTGTTAACGTGGGCGCACAGGTAGGTTCGGGAGGACTTTACAACAATCAGAAGAACGAAAGCAAACCTTCGCAAGTGGCAGACAACAAACTTGGAGAATGGAACAGTTTCCATATAATAATGCGTGGAGAAAAAGTTACGGTTTTCCTGAACGGCGTGAAAGTTGTGGATAATGTTACACTTGAAAACTATTGGGACCGCAACCAAAAGATATTCCCGGTGGAACAGATAGAGCTTCAGGCTCACGGCAGCCGCACATATTTCCGCGACATTTACATAAAAGAACTCTAAGGTCTCCGACAGACAACAATAAAAGGCGTGGCAGTTTGCTGCGCCTTTGTTTTTGCGCTTTCCCGCCGCATAAGTCCGCACGTACAAGCCGCAACATGCCGTCAGGAAGCCTCGTTGGCGAAAGAACATGCCGCACCGGCACGCCGGGAACGGACACCGAAGCAAGCACACAGGCACATGCCGCTACACATTCCGCCCGAAAAATCAACACAAAATCAGACCCGTGGGCGAATATGCGAAAACGCCTACAAACAATGGTTCGAAAAAAGCAAGATTGGGGGAGATTTTCATTCGCTTTTATACTCCCGAAAAAAACATAAGGCATGTCGTAAAAAATACAAGCCATATATTTTAAAATACAAGGCACTTATTTTAAAATAAGTGCCTTGTATTTTTCGAGAAAAACGGCATCTGATTTTCAGTAACTTACAAAGGCTGAAAAATTCGGCTTGAATCACGGGGAAAAAGGGCAAAAAAATCCCCGCAGTCCGATACGGACCACGGGGATTTATTTCAGAATCGGACAGGATTGTTACTTAACAAGCACTTTCTCCTTACCGATGATGTAGAGACCCTTCTTGAGACCCTTCTTAGCATCAGATGCCTTAACATTACGCTTAACGAGTGCACCGTCAACCGTGTAAACATCAACAGTAGTGTTGAGTTTGCTTACAGCCTTCTTGATGCTGTTAAGAATACCACCTTCGAATGTGCTGATTACAACATCAGGTTCACCTTCTTTGGCAACGATAAGATTAGGCATAATGTAACCGCTATGAGCAGTAACATTTACGGCAGTCTCACCGTCTGTAACATTAAGAACATTGCCACTGAAGTAGCCGAAGCCTGCTTTTGAAAGCTTCTTGCTGGGGAATGCAGGTACAAGACCGTTTACAGTGTCGCCAACAATAGTGAGGTCGGTCGGAGTATCGAAGTTGAGAGCAACCTTGGGCTGATCTGCTTCATACAATGTGGTATCACCCGTTACGAGGATGAAAGGCTGACCTGCGGGAATTTCAAATACTTCAACAAGTCCGAGTTCTGTGTCGCTCGGCTGGCTGTGAATCTGGAACGCATGAACGTTGTCGTTTCTGCCAAGTTCGGTAACTGCGAACGGAAGAGTAACAATCTTAGCGGTATTGTTATCGAATTGCATAACAATCTCGGGATTTTCCTCTGCATCGAACTCTTCGAACGTGAAGGAAGCACGAGTGTCGAAATCACTATCGAAAAGGTCGCCACGAACCTGACGGGCGTTATCGCCGAACGATATCAAAGCACCTGCACGTGTGCCTGCAAGAGCCTGGATGTGGAACTGCTCCTTACCGATGAACTCTACAAGGAACGGGAACGGAGTTACGCTGCCGCTGAAGTAGTAGTCATTGTTTCCAGTGTTAGCATTACCGAAGTACCAACCGGTACGCATGTTCTGAATGTAGTATGCATGTTTGCCGAGGTTGAGACTGTCGGGAACAGGAATGAAACGCCAGATAGCGTCAATATCGCCTTCGCGTTCCTTGTTCTTGATGTCGTCCATACCCCAACGGAGCTGATTACCCGGATTATAGTCTCCTTCGTTCTCACCCTTGCCTGTGCCGAGCACATAAAGGGCAGCGTCCTTAACCTGCGGGCGTGCACCGTAGTAGTTTTCAGGTGCGGAATCATCTTCAGCGGTTGCGCTGAGAACATAATACCACTTACCCGGTTCTACAGACACGATGTTATCGTAAACAGCCTCTATGGCATCTTCGAGGTTCTTCTTGTTTTCGTTGAACTTCGCTGTGCTGGTCTGAGTTCCTGCAACTGCATTAATTGCAGTCTGGAGTTCTGTGAGTTTGCTCTCATCCTGGAGCTGACCCATATAGTCGCCGGTGGTAGTATTCTCAATCAAAGAATTTGCTTTCTTAACAAGTTTGTTAACAGCAGGCTGATCCTGATAAAGAGCTTCCACTGCTTCGATGGCAGCTTTGAGTTCGTCGCAGTCAGCCATGATTGCGCTACCGTTATCCAGTTTCTCCTGAACAGATTTAGCAATGGCATTCATCTTATCGGCAGCCTCTTTCATACCTTCTACGAATTCGTACTGCGATTTCTCTTTGTTATATCTGTCTTTTGAATCATAAATCTGGAAACCGCTGATTGTCCAGTAAGGCAAATGACCATTACTTTCGTAGCAACGGAAACGGATGTAACGATAAGGCTGGTCGGGAGTAATATCCTTGCTATAGTACGGCCATTCCGAATCTGCGTCAACAGCAGGGAAGTCTTTCAACTCAGTAATCTTAGTCCACGAACTCAAATCCGAATTAATGTCGGCAGCAAGAGACTCGTCATTTGTACCATATATGATAGCGTCAACAGGAGGTACACCATGACGGCGGCTACCTGCGTAAAGATCATTACGACGGTCTACATAGATAAGGAACGAAGAAACATCGCTACGCTTAAGGTCTGCCTGAAGATAAGAAGGATGCTCGTCGAGGTTAATCCAATTAGGATCGGAGTGCCAATAAGTCTCGTTGTTATTGTCAATCAAAGCACCGAGAAGGTTATAACCGTCTTCAATGAATTCTGCATTGAAAGAATAGTTGTCATTGTCAGAAGTAATTGTCATCCAAGTGTTGTTGGCGGTAAGCTGATTGGTTCCGTCGTTCTTGGTATTCACTTCCTGGATAAGACCACCCTCTGTTGCGTTAACATAAAGCTTGCTGTTCAATTTGTTTGCTTCGTCAACAACAGCCTGTATGCTGTCGAAACTTGCGATAATAGCATTTACTTTTTCTACATTCTCGTTTATGGCAACCATTTCAGTACCGTCAACGGTGAGATTGTCTATATGATCCTGAGCAACTGCGAGAGCTGCGGTAAGATCATCGAGACCTTTCTTAACATCAGCGTTAGTGTTGTAAAGTGAAGTCTCCGATGCAGGAATGTCTTCGGGATAGAGTTGAAGTTCACTGAGATTCCAGTAAGGATTACCTGATGAAGTATTCTTTACATACAGACGTATATACTGGTAAGTGCCGTTCATGTTAACGAGCGGAGACACATAGTGAGCATTATGTATGTTTCCGGGGAAACCTTTGTCAAGTGTTGCAATTTCTTTCCACGAATCTTCGTCTTCGGGAGTATTGGTAACCTTAACAATATATTTGGTCGGAGTATCATGCCAGTTGTTGCCGGAAACAGCACCGTCGTTACGTCCCCAATGCTCTATGGTAAATTTGGAAATATCATTGCGACCCAAATCAATCTGCAGATATTCGTCCTGATTAAAGAGGTTCATGCCTGTAGTAGAATGGAAGTGGGTGTTATGATTACCGTCAATAAGCTTGTCAACATCATTAGTTGCCAACCAGAGACAGTTAGAACTAAGCTGCGAAGCCGATGCTATGAGACCTGTAGTAGGAGCTTTAATCGAAAGAATGAGTTTGCGAGCGTCGCCCAAGGAATCAGAGAGAGCTGCAGCCCTGTCTTTCTTAACCTGAATGGCTTTCAAGTCTTCGAGTTTGCTTCCGTCAACAGGAACAAACTTCCATGTGGAAACCGGCTCGTAGATGCTTGCAGGCACCATGCTTCCAAAGCTACCCAAACCGTTGTTGTGAGAAAGCGGGTGCAACGGAAGTGTGTTTTTGGTGTTTGCAATATAGAAGCTACCGTTTCCTAACGGGGTTACAATCTGATGTACGGTGTCGGTGTCTGCCATTCTCATGTACACAGTGCCTCCTATCCACGCATTTCCTTCAACATAATAAAGATACTTGTCGTTTCCGCCGTTCTGGATAATAAAGTTGCCGTCTTCGGCACGCTTTACATAATAATAGTAGAACGGATTCTCTGCGTCCTCTGTGCCCCAATACAAACGGGTATCGTCAGAATAGAAAGCTTTTTTCACTCCTTGTTTGCTGTAGAAGGAAGTGTCGGCAGCTTCAATGAAATACCAGCCGTCGGTAATAGGAGTAACGCTTGCGGTAATCTTAGCTATTGCGTTACGCAAATTGGCAATAGCCTGCAAAAGAATCTCGTCGGTAGCCGAAGGATTGTCAAGCTGGTCGAGAGAAGCTGCGAAAGTATTGTTATACTCTTCATAAGCTTCCTGACTTACATAACCTATGCCCTCGCCAACGGCAAAGTCGCGATTCAAGTCGTAGATAGAGTCAACGACATTCTGAAGGATAACCTTCTTGTCAATGATTTCAACTGCGGGATAGAACTGGATTTCTGATATTGTCCAATAAGCAAAAGCCTGTCCTGCGATTGATGCAGACTGACGCGGCACGAGACGGAAATAACGATAGGGTTCCGATGTCTCGATAAGCGACATGTAGGGCCAGCATCCCTCGGTTGTGGAAGGCTGAATGTCGGTGAGCGTGGTGATAAGCTTCCATGAAGTTTCGTCATCGGGAGTGTTGGTTGCCTGAATCTCCAATTTCACGGGAGTTGAGCCATAACGCTTGGTGCCATTGTAAACGTCTTCACGACGATTGAGCATGAAGAACATTCTCGTCAAATCATCACGCATAAGGTCCACCTGAATATAGCAATCCTGGTTATTGAGGTTCATTCCTGTGGGATCGGAATGCCAATAAGTGGAAAGATTGCCGTCGATGAGCGTACCGAGGTAGTTTCCTGCGTCGTAATACGCCTCATTGTTCTCGGGAAGATAGTTGTCGTTCCCCTTTGCGGGCTTCCAGGTACAGTTGCTCGTGAGCTGGGTTTCACCGTCGGGCGAAACTACAGTGATGAGAGGTTCGTTCTCATCGGCCTGATAGCTCTGAGCCTTAGCACCTGAAGAAAAGCCCAGGATACAAGCCATTACGCATAGCTTAATCCAAAGTAAACATCTCTTCATTTGGTTTTTGTATTAAGATTAAACATAAGTTTATAGCCTTATTTGTTATGTTGGGTTGCGTTAGTAGTGCTGATTCTGCGTGTAAATTTATAGATTATTTTTCATTTCACAATCACAAAGCAAAAAAAAATCATTCTTTTTTTAACAAACTTTCCTGACAACAAGCATTAAACCACCCCTTAAATGTTATATACGAATTACACTTCCCTGTTTTTATTTTTATATGCACTTATGCAAAAAAACACAAGGCATGTTGTAAAAAATACAAGCCATATATTTTAAAATACAAGGCACTTATTTTAAAATAAGTGCCTTGTATTTTTCGCCGTCTCAAATATCTGATAAACAACAACTTACAAAACCTCTTCAAAAAGCCTTATTTTGTTGGTTTTCAGAGTCTTGCAAAAATTCGCAGGGATTCCTGTTTTTTGCATACGGCGCAGTCGGTGCGAAAAGCCGTACTCCTGACTGCGGATAGTGAAACAAATTGTTATTTTTGCTCATCCGCCGCAAAAAACTCCGGTTAGCCGGGCAAGTTTTCCCGGGGCGTTGCATTTATAAGATGTAACACATAAATTAAAAACAGAATGAAAATGAAATGCCTCAACTATCTGCTCCCGGTGATGCTGTTGCTCCCGGCTTTTGCGGTTCAGTCGTGCGATGATGACGATGACAACTTTTCAAAAAACCAAGCCAACGCCGTTGTTACACTGAAAACCAATCCCGATGACAATACTTTCTACATGCAACTCGACGATTCCACAACCGTATTGCCCTCGAACATAAAAACATCGCCCGTGGGCAAGAGGGAAGTAAGGGCTCTGGTGAACCTGAAATTCACAAAAAACAGAGTATCGCCCTACTCGCGCGAAGCATATATCAATTGGATTGACACCATAAGAACCAAAGACATGGCGCAGAGCCACGGCGACGAAAACACCAAGCTCTACGGCAACGACCCGGTGGAGATTGTGAACCATTGGAGCACTTGCGTTGAAGACGGATACCTTACGCTGCGCTTCAGAACCTACTATCGCAACGGCAGCACCCACAGGCTGAACCTCGTGAAAGGAGACAAGCCCAACGAAGTGGTTCTCTATCACGACGCGGCAGGAGACAATTCGGGACTTGTGCGCGACGGGCTCATGGCTTTCCGCCTCGAATCGTTCCCTGAAAGCACAGGAACACCGGTGGAAATGACTTTGAAATGGAAATCCTACAGCGGCGAAAAAACATTGAAGTTCAAATATATTCCGCGAAAGTAAAGATACACGCATAATATATAAATGAGTCTGTTCGCAACCGACAGAGAGCGCACCATACTGCGACTTTTCAAGAACAACACCCCTCAGGCAATGAGCATCCTGTATGACGAATACGCAGGGTGGCTCACCGCCGTATGCTCGCGCTATGTTGTGAACGAAGAAGACCGAAAGGATGTGCTGCAGGAGAGTTTCATAAAGATATTCACCCGGATAAATGCATTCGAATACCGTGGCAAAGGCTCGCTAAAGGCATGGATGAGCCGCATAGCCGTAAACGAATCGCTCATGATGCTTCGCCGCAGCGCAACAAACCCTGCCGACACCACCGACAACCTGCCCGACATTCCCGACGAAGAACCCGATACCGACAATCTATCGGCAGAAGAAATCGCGGAAATGATAAAAAAACTGCCGCAAGGCTACCGCGTGGTGTTCAACCTGTATGCCGTGGAGGGCAGAAGCCACAAGGAAATTGCCGAAACGCTCGGCATAAAGCCCGACACCTCGGCTTCGCAATTCCACAAAGCAAAGAATTTGCTCGCCAAAATGATTAACGACTACAAAAAGCAAAAAGAGCTGCAATGAAAGACGAATGGATAGAAAAATTGCGCTCGCGCCTCGAAAACCATGAGGAAACTCCTCCGCAGGGACTGTTTGCCGACATACAGAAAAAGATGTCGCAGCAACAAAAAGCACCGTCCGCCCCAGAGAAAAGGAGAAAACTTTCCGCATCATGGTTTTGGACCATCCCGGCTGCGGCTGCTGTCGTGGCAATAGGCTTGTTTGTCATCGGTGAAAGCAACAACGCCGTAACTCTGCCTGCTGCCGACGGAGAAAAACCCGTTGCCGCCGCAGGCACAACGCATAACGCCACCCTTCCGGCGCACACGCTGACAGCCCAAACCGACATGCCGCGCAAAAAACGCATTAGCCGTGAGCCGATACCGGTTTCGGTCCAAACAGAGTCCGCTTCCGAACAAACCGCACCGACACGCGCCACATGCGCAGAGGCTGCCGAAGAACCCGTGGCGGTAATGTCCGCGCCGGAAGTGCAGAATGCAGAGGGAAAAGTGCAGAAAGCGGAGAAAAAGATGAAAAAAGCTCCGCAAAACACGGCATCAGCCGGCGCACTCACGGCTTATCAAGCCGTAGGGAATGCGTATAGCCGCAAAGCAGGAGGCATGCCGACGAGCGTAAGTGCATATTGCAGCGGAACAACGGGCAACACCGACAACGCAAGAGGCATAATGCTGTCCTCGGGAAAGCCTTTCGGCACATATCCCAAGGACATGGAAGACAGCGAAAGTCCCATACTCACAGCCGCACCGCAACGGCTCCACTCCAAAGCCCGCCACAAACAGCCCGTAAAGGTTGGCGCAACGGCGAAGTTCCACCTGAGCAATCGCTGGAGCGTGGAAACTGGACTGGAATACAGTTATCTTTCATCGCAGTTCGACTTTGAAAACGGCGCAAACACCGTAAGCTCCGAAAAACAACAGTTGCACTACGTGGGAATACCCTTGAAAGCCGGCTATTCATTCGTGAAAACCAAACGGCTCACCGTTTATGCCACGGCGGGAGGGGAAATGGAAAAACTCGTAAAGGGAAAAACCACCACACAATACCCCGGCGAAAGCAGCAAACCCGACATGACGCAAAACATAAGCGAAAAACGCCCGCAGTTCTCGGTCATGGCAGCGGCGGGAGCGGAATACAACGTAAACAAAACAGTAGGCATTTATGCGGAACCGGGAATAAGCCACCACTTCAACAATGGCAGCGAAGTGGAAAACATCTATAAAAAACGCCCCACCAATTTCAGTATCTCGCTTGGCGTAAGATTTAACCTGAACAACCGATAACACAAAAACAAGTCCCCCACGGGACTTGCTCATTGTCATTGTTACACATTTTCGGACCCGTATCGCACGACACAAACCCATTGTCGTGCGGTACGTTTCTTTTTCCTGCATTGCCGCAAGACACATGTTTCTGATAACATTCCGATGGTTTTGCACCCCGAAGCATTTTATTCCGAATCCTCCGCCCGGAAAACACAAAAAACGAAGCGAAATGAAGGCATTTCGGGATGCGCGAAAAAACACATGGCTTATCGCAAAAAATACAAGGCACATATTTTAAAATAAGTGCCTTATATTTCAAAATACATGGCTTGTATTTTTTGCCTTTTCAAGTTTCTGATTCACAACAACTTACAAGAGTATTCTAAAATCACTTAATCCTCTGGTTTTTAGCCTTTTGCGCAAAACCGTGTAAACACCCCGAAATTCGCAAACCGTGAAAGCCGCACCATGCCCCGCACGAACGGTTGCGAAAGGCGAATATTTGGCAACTAACGGGTTTTTATTTAATTTTGCATACCACAAATTATTCATTATATATGGAAACTACACGTCAAAACAAGATAGCGCGACTTCTGCAAAAGGAGTTGAGCGAAATTTTTGAGCAGCAAACGCGCATGACACGCGGCATAATAGTGAGCGTGAGCAAATGCAGAATAAGTCCCGACCTCAGCATTTGCACGGCTTATCTGAGTGTTTTTCCCTCGGAAAAGGCTAAGGAAGTGATAGAAAACATAAACGCGAGCGCACGTGCCGTTCGTTACGAACTGGGAAAGAGAGTACGCTTTCAATTAAGGATAATTCCCGAACTTCGCTTCTTTCTCGACGATTCACTCGACTACATTCAGCACATAGACGAGCTACTGAAGAAATAAAGTGCCGCAACCGTGAATTTTCCTCTCTTCATAGCCCGGCGATACCTGTTTGCCCGCCGCAGAAAACACGCCATAAACCTGATTTCGAGCGTTGCCGTGACCGGTGTAGCCTTTGCCACGATTGCCATGATATGCACTCTTTCGGTGTTCAACGGTTTTCAGGATTTGGTTGCCTCACTCTTCACTTCGTTTGACCCGCAACTGAAAGTAGTTCCGGTAAAAGGCAAATCGATAGCCGCAGACGATCCCGCAATAACCGCCATAAAAAAATCGCCCATGGTATTTGCCGCCACGGAATGCGTGGAAGGACAGGCGTTAGCCAAATATTACGACAACCAGACGGTGGTTAACATAAAAGGAGTGGACGACAATTACTCCAAGACGAGCGATATTTCTTCCATTCTCTATGGTGAGGGAAATTTCAGGCTTAAAGCCGACGTTCTTGACTATGGAACGCCGGGAATACAACTGGCACAGCAACTGCAACTCGGCGTGCGCTATTCCTCACCTCTCGACATCTATGCCCCGAGAAAGGGAGAAAGAATAAATTCAGCCAATCCGGCACAAAGTTTCAACCACGACCAACTCTATTCACCCGGTGTGGTGTTTTCGGTGAAGCAGAAAAAATATGATGCATCCTACATCATAACTTCTATTTCCTTTGCACGCTCAATTTTCGAGCAACAGGGCTGCATCACATCGCTCGAACTCCGGCTGAAAGACGGCACGGACGTTTCCACGGCGCAGGAAGAATTTACGAAATTGGGCGGCGGAAAGCTGAAAATAGAAAACCGCTACGAGCAACAGGAAGACGTGTTCCGCATAATGAGAATAGAAAAACTCGTGGCTTATCTGTTCCTTACTTTCATACTCATTGTGGCGTGCTTCAACATTGTAGGCTCGCTGTCAATGCTCATAATTGACAAACGAAAGGACATGCTCACCATTCGTTCCCTCGGCGCGGATAACAAAACCATAGCAAAAGTTTTTCTTTACGAGGGACGCATGATAGCATTTACCGGAGTAATCATAGGAATAGTCTTAGGCGTTGCACTATGTATGGCGCAGCAGCATTTCGGACTTATAAAAATGGGCAATGAAGCGGGAAGTTTCATAATCGACGCCTACCCCGTTAGCGTGAGATGGGGCGATGTGGTGCTCACATTCTTCACAGTCATGATTGCGGGATATATATCCACGTGGTACCCCGTCAGATACCTCAGCAAAAAGCTCCTGTAAGCCCGCACATAAAGAACATTTCACTCATTAACCCCAATCATGAAATCCATAAGCATTCAAAAAAAGTTCGCTACCGCTGCCATTGCGGCAACAAGCGTGTTTTTACTTACAGCGTGCGTCAGCGTCAACACCACATCAGGCAGAAACAAAACCACAAACAACAACGCACAAACAGAAACCCGCACCACAGCCGCCGACATTCATCCGTGGAAAAACAAAAAGGTTGCATATTTCGGCGACTCCGTTACCGACCCGAACGTATTGCCCGATGACACGAAATACTGGGGCTATCTGCGCGACCGGTTGGGCATAACGCCATACGTTTACGGTGTGAACGGCATGCAATGGAGTGATATTCCGCGCCAAACCGACGAGCTCATAAAACAACACGGTCAGGATGTTGACGCAATAATGATATTCATCGGCACAAACGACTTTAACGGCGGCGTTCCCATAGGAAGTTTCTACACCGAAAGCAAAGAAACCGTAGTGGCAGCCACGGGAGAACCCAGAAGCGAGAAAACGCGCATGCACAGAACCGTGGTGAAAGACCCGTCCACCCTTTGCGGCCGAATAAACATAGCCTTGGAAAAAATCAAAGCCACATATCCCACAAAGCAAGTGATATTGCTCACCCCAATACACAGAGCTTACGCGGAATTCGGCGATAACAACGTACAACCCGACGAAAATTGGCAAAATAATATAGGCGAATGGTTCACCACATACGTTGAAACAATAAAACAGGCAGGAAGAGTGTGGTCGGTTCCCGTCATAGACACCAACGCACTGTGCGGACTTTATCCCATACTCGATTCAAACGCGCCGTTCTTTCACGACAGCAAAACCGACCGCCTTCACCCCAATGCCCAAGGGCACAAGCGCATTGCAAAAACGCTGTTCTATCAGCTTCTGTCCCTGCCATGCGATTTCTGAAAGGAAGCTGGCGGAGTTTTCAAGGCAAAACGATACACGGATAATATAAACTGATAGCGGGCGCATGGTTTGCGCCCGCTATCAGTTTGGTTTCGGGAGACGGCACGCCCCGAACTTTTTTGCAGGATACGGTCATGCATTACGCGACTAAAGATACGGAAGCAAGCACATCCTTTCATATTAACGGCAAAAGCGGGACAGAAAAAATGTTCCGGTGAATTTTCCCAACCTTCCCCGATGTTCGGAAAAACACACGCCCGAAAGGCACAAAAATCAGTGTCGGAATGAAGGCGTTTCGGGATGTGCGAAAAAACACATGGCTTATCGCAAAAAACACAAGCCATGTATTTTAAAATACAAGGCACTTATTTCAAAATATATGCCTTGTATTTTTCACCTTTTCAAGTGTTTGAAAGACAACAACTTACAAAAACTCTCAAAAACCTTTTATTCTCTTGATTTGCAGCCGGTTACAAAACATCCTCTCAAACGCGGAAAAAAAATAAAACCGGAATACATTTCCGAAGAAAGCTTCCGGCTGAAATTTCCCGGCCAATCTGCCACGCCACAATAAAAAAACGATAAAAACACCGGGCAAAGCCCCGCTTCCAAACCGCAAGTCAGCTTCCGCTCCGCCATAGCGAGCACACAAAATCACCCTTCCGCCCAATCGCTGCGGTCTAGATTTCTATAACCTATGGCTTCGCCTATATGCTCTGCCGTTACCTGCGGACTGCCGGCGAGATCGGCAATGGTGCGAGCCACCTTGAGAATGCGACCATAGGCTCGCGCACTCAAAGAACGCTTCTCCATGGCAAGACGAAGCATCTTAAGTCCGTTTTCATCGGGTTCGGCATACTCGTGTATCATCTTGTCGGACATCTGAGCGTTGCAGTGCACGCCGTTTACACTTTTGAAACGTTCGCTCTGTATATCGCGCGCCGCCACAACCCGTTTGCGTATGTCAGCAGATGATTCTCCGGGAGCCGCTTCGGAGAGTTTTTTGAACGGCACGGGTTGTATTTCCACCTGCACGTCTATTCGGTCGAGAAGAGGTCCCGAAATGCGGTTCATATATCGCTGAATCTGTCCCGGAGAACATACACAGATGTGCGTAGGGTCATTATGATAGCCGCAAGGACAGGGATTCATGGAAGCAACCAGCATGAACGAACAGGGAAGAGTTACATTGTATCGGGCACGAGTAATGTTGACCACACGATCTTCAAGAGGCTGACGCATGGTTTCGAGAGCGGAACGGCTGAATTCGGGAAGTTCGTCAAGAAACAGCACGCCGTTGTGGGCAAGACTTATCTCGCCCGGCATAAAATTGGCTCCGCCGCCAATGAGAGCCACATCGGAAATGGTGTGATGGGGATTGCGGAAAGGACGAGCCGTTACGAGCGAAGTTTTATCGTCAAGGATTCCTGCCACAGAGTGAATCTGGGTGGTTTCAAGGCTTTCGGCAAGAGTGAGCGGCGGAAGAATGGACGGCAGACGCTTTGCCATCATCGACTTGCCGCATCCCGGGCTTCCCACAAGCAATATGTTGTGTCCGCCGGCGGCTGCAACTTCAAAAGCACGCTTTACATTTTCCTGTCCGCGCACATCTGCGAAATCTTCCGTGTACAAACATTGGTGCTCATAAAACTCGCGGCGCGTATCAACTTCGGTTGGCGCAATATCTTCCCTGCCATTGAAAAAAGCAGCTACCTGTGCGAGATTGTCAGCTCCGTAAACTTTCAGACGATTCACCGCAGCCGCTTCACGGGCATTGGCTTTGGGAACGATAAGTCCTTCGAAACCCTCCTTGCGGGCGTTTATGGAAATGGGCAATGCCCCGCGCACAGGACGAAGACTGCCGTCGAGACCCAGTTCTCCCACAAGCACGAACTTATCAAGGCGTTGCTTGTCAACAGCTCCCTCGGCAGCAAGAACACCTACGGCAATGGGCAAATCATAACCAGAACCTTCCTTGCGCAAATCGGCAGGAGCAAGATTAACTATGATATGTCCCGTGGATTGTTGGAAACCGCTGTTCAGAATAGCCGTGCGCGTGCGAAAATAACTCTCGCGGACAGCACTGTCGGGCAATCCCACAATGGAATATTTGGCACCTTTGGAAATATTTACCTCAACTTCCACCGTTTTTACGTCAAGACCGTTGACGGCTGCCGAATAAAGACGTACAAGCATGGGAAAAAGTTTTTGTTATGGCTTGATGAATTTGCCGAGACCTGCCTTGAGGTCGTTGGATTTGATGTCGCGGGCAAGAACTTTGCCGTCGGGCGAAATTAAAACGTTTCCGGGCACATAGCTTACGCCAAACTTTCTGACAAGCGGGCTTTTCCACGCCATTTGGTCGCACACATTATTGCCGGGAAGCGTGTCGCGCATCATTGTATTGCGAAAGCCGCGAATGTCATAGTCAAGGCAGACATTCACGAGGCTTAACTTGCTCATGAAAGGCTTTACGAGATTTTTAATGCTGCGTATCTGCTGGAAACTGTCGTATTCCCACGATGCCCAATAGTTTATCAAAAGATATTTTCCCGCAAAATCTTTAAGCGAAATCTCATTGCCCTTGTAAGTTTTTACCTTGAAATCGGGAGCATTTGCGCCCGGCATTGTGGAAAGCATGGGCATGATTCTGCCGGCAAGGCTGCTTAAATGTGAATTGTGGGGTTGGTTTTTCAGCAAAAGCGTCAAAAGCCTTTTTGCCTGCGGAGCATCCACGTTTTCAGTCTCAAGCAGTAAAGATTCCAACACAGCTTGCGCCGCCAAGGTCTTTGGATTTTTATTCACGAAGGCAGCTGCTATACTTTTTATCTGATCTCTGCGCTTGCCTTCTATATCTGCATAAAACTGTGTGAGCAATTCGTTCTCCTCAGTCTTGGTAACGCGTGTCTTTGTCAGGTCGGCGGCATCGGTAACAAAGTTTGCTTCCTTTCCGGGTTCGGCTATTATTGTGCGTTGTGAGAAATCGGGATACTGAATCGTCAGAATTTCCGGCTCGGAAAGCTCTCGTTCGTATTTGAATTTGCCATCACGAATACGAAGAGTGTCGTAGCGGTCCTCGGAATAGATAAATATATCGGCTGAACGGATATTTTTGAATTTTCCGTTCAGCCGAAACTTGTTTTTAGGCACACCGCAGCCCCCGAAAACGAGAGCTGCGAGTGCAAATAGGATATAGTTGCGGCTGTGCATGATGCCTGCCTTACCGCATTTGTTATTTCACGATGCTCTTGAAGGCAGAATCTGCGGCATATTTGGCAAATTCCAAATCCTTGCCTGCATACGAAGCATAAGTTGCATCCTTAGCCACAGCATCTTTGAGATTGCCTATGACATCCTGCTTATTGCCTGTGCGGGCTGCGAGAACGGCTTTAAGATAGCTTGTGGTTGCATCAGCTTTTGCCACACCGGCAAGAGTTTTCGAAGCACTGTCGTAATCTTTACTCAATATCTGTGCAAGAGCCGCGCTGTTGGTCTTAACGCCACGGAGATAGTTGGCTGCCTGAGCGTAGTTGCCTTTGGCAATATTGAGATTACCGAGAGCTTCATTGTAATTGTTTGCGCCGTTACCCTTTGCTATATAATTTTCTGCGGCATCAACATCGCCTTCTGCGAGAGCTATCATGCCGGCATTGACATTGGCTTCGGGATTATTGGCTTTGGCTGCATTGGCTTTGGCAATATAATTTTTAGCTGCCGAAGCGTCGCCCTTCATATAGGCAATTGCAGCAAGATTGTTGTAAGCGCGATAATCCTTCGGGTAAAGTTCTGCGGTTTTCTTGTAAATGCCTTCCTGCTCTGCGGCGTTGTCAGTGAAAGTTGCGGAATAAAGAAGCTCTTCTACCGAAAGTTTCGAGGGATCGCTCTTGTATTGCTCTGAAATTTCGTCATCGCTGCGACCGATAAGGTCATAATTTATTGTGAGACGTGAACGGCGGAGTTGCGGAAGCACTTCGTCAGCCAATTCGCGGAAAGCCGAAGAAATGTTCTTTATCTGTTGCTCACGCTGTTCGGGATCTTTATACATTGAAAGCACGCGGAGAATAACTTCCTTGTCCTGAATGTTCGAAGCCGAAACAAGTTGCTGGAAACCGTCCCAGTCTTGGGCTGTGTAACGGGTATCTACGTTGGTGGCAACCTTTTCTTTCTTCAAAAGCCGGTTTACATATCCCTTACTTGTCTTTTCGCGCTGTGCTGCAAGTTTGTCGTTTAGTTTCAAACCGCCGTCGGGAGAAGCATAAGCCGAAACCTCCACGTTGTTAAGCTCCTTGCGGTCCTGATCAGCCTTGATGTCGCGCAGAGTCTTGATGAAATCCTTTACAGATGTCTTTTTCAACTCCGAGTTACGGATTTTAGCCTGCTGAATAAGGAACTGAATGCTTGCTTCCTGCTTCTGCTTCAACACATGTACGAATGCGTCGGGAGCAACTGCGGGATTAGCCGAAGCAAGTGTGCGTTTGAGCAATTCGCTCGTGGCTACTACGCCGTCGGCTACCTTTACATCGGGAATCTTTACGGTTTTCTTGCCAATCTTTCCGTCGAACTTCAAATAAAGTTCGCTCTGCTGCATTTCGGGAACATACTTGAAGGAATTCTTCATGGTATAGTTACCGCCAACCTTGTAAGATATTGTCTGATTGTTGCCTTCAACCTTTTCACCTTGGAAACGCGCACTCTGACCCGGGGTCTGATTGCCGGCATACTTCATTACGGGTGTAACGGTTACCTCGGCTTTGCGCTTCATATATTTCTGCGGGAATTTTCCGTTTATCGTAACATCAACCTTGCCCCCGTTGGTTTCCATAGGGTTTGGTGTTACAGTAAAATTGTCGGCAGAAAGCGCACCCATCTTGCCACAAGATGTAAGAGCCACCGCTCCCGCCAAAGCTAATACGATGTTTATTGATTTTGACATTTTAGGTTTTTGTTTATTATAAGCATATTATATAATGCGCAAAGATAAGAAATTATTGTCATTCCCCCCCTTGCGTCGGCATTAGTTTTTGTGTCCGCACCTTTATTTTATACACGTGCCGCCGCAACCGGCACGATTCATACATCATCGCTTGTCATGCGCACGATGCAGATTTGCGGATTTTTCATAATCCCTACCCCGCCGACGGCAATTCACACGCCCATCTCCCACACCTCGAAACACTGCGAAAAAACGCTTTTTCGGGCGGTTTTATAAATCACTGTTATCCAAACATTTGAAAAGACGAAAAATACAAGGCACTTATTTTAAAACATAAGGCACATATTTTAAAATATAT
>OJAW01000738.1_pt1 | contig 21460 bp, 16 predicted proteins | sample 1589151 | NCBI WGS metagenome assembly OJAW01 (sample SAMN03283290) | human gut metagenome | biome: human-associated habitat; material: feces | host: Homo sapiens | place: Peru | collected 2012
TTCCAGAAGGAGCATATGTACTAAATGAAACAATGTCATCATGTGTAGATAATAATGGTAATAAGATAGATAATGTACTAAGTTATAGTGATGGAGTAGTATCAGCAAGAACAAATAAGACAGTATATTGTTATTTATATTTTGATAAAGATAATAGTGTATATGCAAAAGTATTAGATGATTATGAAAATAATAATGGTGTTAAAAAGACAACAGATGAAAATGGAAAAGATGTATATTATTATGCAGGAAACATAACAAATAATAATCTAGTATTAAATAATTATTGTTGGAAGATGGTTAGAACAACCGAGACAGATGGAGTAAAACTTATTTATAATGGAAAATTACAAAAAGAATATGAATCAGTTGAACTCATAACGATAGATAAATATAATGTAACAACAAATACCCCGACAGGAACACCATTTACATTTGATGATTCAACAAAGAAATGGACAAGTGGAATAGCAGGAGTAAATAGTGGTGAAAATACAATTGAATTTACTGTAACTGAAGCTGGTGACTATGTTTTAAATTATGAAGTAAGTAGTGAAGCAAATTGGGATAAAGGATCGTTTTATAAAAACGGAACTGGCTTGAAAGTAGCTTTGAGTGGTCTTACTTCTGGATCAATAAAACTAAATGGTTTAACAACAAGTGATGTAATAAAAGTAGTTTATAAAAAAGATAGTAGTGGTAATAGTAATGATGATGTAGTAAGATTTTCAATAGGAAAGCAAACTGGAAGTTTTACTACTAATTGTAACAACACGGGAAAAGATGTTTATTTGGAAGCGAATGGAACAGAATATAATGTGAATTATAATTCTCCGGCATATGCGGGATACATGTATGGAACAGTGTATGCATTGACTCAAAAATTAAAATCATCATTTGGCACATATTATTATGGAAGTGATGTAACATGGAATGGAACAACGTATACATTAAGTGATGCAGAAAGTGGAGCAATAGCAGATATGCATAGTAAACTAAGTAATAAACATTATACCTGTTTAAGTACAAGTTCAAGCTGTTCAACAGTTTATTATATTTACTATATGTATGATGCTATAAACGTAGCATATTATATGACATTAACAAATGGCAAAAAGATAGAAGATGCTTTAGATGAAATGCTAAATTATAATACAATAAATAGTAATATAAAAGATGTAGTAGATAATTGGTATGAAAATAACATGACAAATGCAACAGATTATATAGAGAATGCAATATATTGTAATAATAGAAATATATTAAATTTAGGAGGATGGAATCCAAGTGGAGGAAGTTTAACAACATATTTGCAATTTAATGATTCTAATACAAGTAATTTAAGATTAACATGTCAAGATAAGGAAGACCAATTTACATTAAAGGTTGATTCAGGAGGGACTCTTGGATATGGAAATAATGCATTAGATTATCCAGTTGGATTATTAACAAGTAAAGAATTTTATCTTGCTTATAATGGTTCAAGTACTAATTACTTAAATAATGGTGATTATTACTGGTTGCTGTCCCCTTACACCTTCGGCATCTACAATGCTTACGTTCGTTACGTGAGCACCGGGATTTTGGTCAGCCACTACATCGTGGACTACACTTACGGTTCTCGGCCTGCAGTGTCACTTTCAAAAAAAGTGAAACTAAGTGGAGAAGGTAATGGTACAGTAGAATCGCCATATATTTTGGCTCCATTAGATTGAGTGTGTCTTACTTGTCAACGAAGACATAAAAATAGAAGAAGTTCTCCCGACTAAAAGAAAACACTTCGTTATGAAGTGTTTTTGTGTGTTATTTATCTAGTAAGACTGCATGAATTACTAATCTTTTTTGACCATTGTCTGAGCAAGTAGATAGAGTTAATATTTTATCTTCTTGACTTACTGGTATGTTGAAATCATATAAACTTCTTTTGGTTATTAAATCTAAGAAGTCTTGATATTTTTCTTTTGTACTAAAGTCTGCGACTAGATAATCATTTGTAACTGGTATTACATAGATACTAAAAATTTGCCATTTCATTTTGTCATATAGAGTATCGAATGAAATAATTTGATTTTCTTTATTTTTATACCAACTTGAATGTTTTGCTTTATAAAGTGTACCAAACATAACACCACTATAGTACATATTATGACCAAATATTATTGTGTTTTGACTTAAATTTTTTGCATCTGCACGATAGTCCATAAAAATCCATCCGCTTGAGTCTTTATTTTTTTTGAAATTTTTATTTAAATAATAATCATTATCTTCTGCTTGTACTACTGGATAATCTACATTTGTATTATTTACTTTTAACCATCCAACTGTATCTTCATTAAGTTCTCTTAAACTAGCAACTTCAAAGTTAATTATCTTTTTTTCTTCTACAATATTTTCATTATTATCATTGTCGTTATCATTATTATTTTCGAGTTTGTTATCTTCTTTATCTTTGTATTCTGCGATTATTCCAGATATGTCTTCTTTAATATCATCAACTTTTTGCATAGAACGATAATTTGAATAGAAGACAAATACTACTACTGAAGAAATAATAAAAAGAGTCATATAAACACATATTTTTATTGTATTTAGTTGTATTTGATTTACTAAGTTGTTTTCTAAATAGTCCTTACTATAATCTATTTTAAATTTTATATTATTTATTTTTGAATTTCTTTTATTAATTTTTTTTAAGTATTCGATTAATTCATAATCTTGAATATTTTCTTTTATGAGTATTTTTATATTTTTTAATTTATACTTATAAAGAATTTCTAAAATAAATTCGATATCTTTTTTACTTATTTTATTTACATATATTTTTTTTAAGTATTTATTTATTTTTATAAAACTTAAAAAGTCTTCTTCATCTTCTTTATTAAATGGGAATGTTAAATATATAGTTGTTTTATAATATAGAGAAGAGAAAGTATTTAAATTATTTTGTTCTGTAAATGAACTTGTAAATAATATTTCATTTCTAGAGTTTACTTTGATGTTTTTACTATCTAGTAATTCTAGTAAGTATGTTGGTATATTATATAAATATACTGTTTTAATATTATTACTTTTTATTATATAGTTACATGTATCATAATTTAAAAGTGTTTCTTCTAGTAAGTATAAATTTTTAATACTTGGGATATTTGAACATATATGAAGTATTAATGGAGCGATGAAAGATTCTTTTATGATTAGAGTATTTATTTCATAATCACTAACTAATTCTTTTATAAAATTATGTACTAATTTTATGTTACTTTTTATATAATCATCACTAAAGACAAGTTCATTTTCATTTATAACATTAGTATTTAATAAATTTTTTTGATTTGAATTTAATTTTCTTTTTATAAGAAATTCAAGTTTTTTGTCTTTAATTTGTAAAAGTATCTTTATCATGTTATCCTCCATATTATTATAATAACACAATTTGACATTTTTTAATAAAAAAAATATAAAAAAATGTAGATTTTTGTATTTTTATGATATAATGTTGACATAATAAGAGTAGGAGAGGATTAGGAATGAAAAAGTTTTTAAGAATTATGGCTGTTGGACTTGTTGCATTATTCCCATTTAGTGTATTTGCTGATAGTGCTTCTATTAAAGTTGGAAGTTGTACTGAAGGTGAAAATGATAATGTAACTTGTAAGATTACATATAATATTTCTGGTACAACTGGATTTGATTCTTTAACAGTTACACTTACAGAAGCTGGTGGTGCTAGTGTTGATACTGGTTCAATACAAGGAAATGGAGATTGGACTGCTACTGGAACTGCTAAAGTAGATACTGTTACTACAGTTACTTTAACATCTATTGGTGTTACTGGTGAAGGAGATTTAATGACTTTTACTTATAAAAAATCAGGAACTACTGATTGTAAAGTAAGTGTTGCTTTAAAAAATGGAAACAGTGTTGATGTTACTCCAAATAAACCAAGTAATCCAGATACACCAACTGATAATAAGCAAACAGGATCAACATTACCATATATTGCTTTAGGTGGGCTTGCTTTAGTTGCCGCTGGTGTATATGTTGCAACTCAAAAGAAAGCAAAAATGTATAAAATTTAATTTATAAACGAGCCTTTATAGGCTTTTTTATTTTTTTGTTGACAAATAGTTTTTTTTATTATAAAATCTAGTAAATCGAAGAGAAGGACCCTAGTAGTTATGAATATAACTTTTGTAGAGAACTAATGGTTGGTGAAAATTAGTAAAGTCTTCATAGTGAATAAAAACCTTTGAGAGAATTTTATCCGGTTGAACCGTTATAACTTAAGAGAATCAGTTAATGATTAAAGAAGGGTGGTACCACGAAAGAATCGTCCCTTTAGTCATTAACTTTTTTTATTATATAGAAAGAAGGAATGGATATGGAAAGAACATTTACTGAACAAGAGTTGGTAAGAAGAGAAAAGGCTGAAAATTTAAGAAAACTTGGTCTTGATCCTTTTGGACAAAGATTTGATAGAACAAGTAATTCTAAGGATATTTTTGAAAAATATAATGAAATGAGTAAAGAAAAACTTGAAAGTTTAAAACCAGAAGTTAGTATTGCTGGAAGAATTATGAACAAAAGAAGAAGTGGTAAAGCTGGTTTTATGGATATTCAAGATAAGTATGGTAATATTCAAATTTATATTAGTATTAGTGATGTTGGAGAAAGTGAATATGAGCTTTATAAATCATGTGATTTAGGAGATATTATTGGTATTAATGGTTTTGTCTGTAAAACTAATACTGGTGCATTAACTGTACATGCTACTAAATACACTCACTTAGTAAAAGCATTAAAACCACTTCCTGAAAAGTATCATGGTCTTACTGATATAGAAGAAAGATACAGAAGAAGATATGTTGATTTAATAATGAATGAAAATTCTAAGAAGATAGCATTTACTAGACCTAAGATAATTAGATGTATACAAAATTTTATGGATGGTAGAGGTTTTACAGAAGTTGAGACTCCAGTGCTTACAAGTTTACTTACTGGTGCATCAGCAAGACCATTTGTAACTCATCATAATGCACAAGATATGGATATGTATCTAAGAATTGCTTTAGAACTCCCACTTAAGAGATTACTTGTTGGTGGTATGGAAGCGGTTTATGAAATTGGTAGAGTATTTAGAAATGAAGGAATGGATTTAAAGCATAATCCTGAGTTTACTTTAATGGAAGCATATTTAGCATATTCTAATTTAGAGGGTATGATGGAACTTACTGAAAGTATGTTTCAAACTATAGCTAATACTGTGTTTAATAAAACTGTGTTTAATTGGAGTGGCTATGAAATTGATTTAAAAGGACCTTGGAAAAGAATTTCTATGACTGATGCGATAAAAGAGAAAACTGGTATTGATTTTAAGAAAGAAATGAGTGTAGAAGAGGCTTTAAAATTATGTGAAGAACATAATATTGAAGTACAAGAACATGAAAGAAATGTTGGTCATATAATTAATTTATTCTTTGAAAAATATGTTGAAGAAACATTAATTCAACCTACATTCTTATATGGTCATCCAGTTGAAATAAGTCCACTTACTAAGAGAAATCCAGAAGATCCAAGATTTGTAGATCGTTTTGAATTATTTATTGGTGGTAAAGAATTTGCAAATGCTTATACAGAATTAAATGATCCGATTGATCAACTTGCTAGATTTGAAGATCAAATAAGTGAAAGAAATCTTGGTAATGATGAAGCTAATGATATTGATATGGACTTTGTTGAAGCACTTGAATATGGTATGCCTCCTGCTGGTGGAATTGGTTATGGAATTGATAGACTTTGTATGTTATTTAATGAAACAGATACAATTAGAGAAGTAATATTATTTCCAACTATGAAAAATATCAATAAAAATTAGTGATAATTTAGTGTTATTAGTGTTAAAAAAGCGTAAAATGCTTTTTTTTTGATTTTTAGAGTGTTATAATTTTTCTAGGAGGTAGAAAAGATGACAAAGACACAAATTATAAGTCTTGTAGTTGTAGGTTTATTAACAGTTCTATCTGGTTTTTTCATTTTTTGGAAATCTAAAAAACATACTGGTTTTAAATGTTTAGCATTGCTTTTATTTTTAGCAGTGGCTTTAACTTGGATTTTCCCATATGGATATTACCAAGGAGCTGAATACTATGAGTATGGTATGCAATATCAAGGAATATTTGATATTCCAAATATTATGTATTATGCAATTAGTTTTGGATGCGATAAGATTATATTCTTAATTCTTTTAGGAGTATTCTATGCAATACTTAGTAAATGTAATGGATATAAGAAATTAGTTCATAATATCGCAAAAAGATTTGAAGGGATGGAAGTTGTATTTAGTATATTTGTATCACTATTTTTGGTAGCTCTTACAGTACTACTTAATCAAACATTTATGGTACTTGTATTTGTTCCATTTTTAGTATCAATATTACTAAGTATGAAATTTGATAAAATTAGTACATTTTCTGTTACTTTTGGATCTATATTAGTAGGTATTTTAGGTACTTTATATGGTACTGAAGGTCTTTTAGGTTTTGGAGATTATACTGGTATAAATTCAACTGATAGTATCTTATGGAGATTATTAATTTTAGTTGCTGCATTTGTAATATTTAATTTTATTAATATATTACATATTAAAAAGAATTTAAAAGAAAATAAAAAAGTTAATGAGGAAAAGGAAGATCCATTTAAAGTTGAAAATGTAAAAGATGGTAAAACTTGGCCAATTATAGTAGTACTTGCTTTAGTATTTATTATAACTATCTTAAGTTTTGTTGGATGGAGTAATTATTTCAATATTAAATGTTTTGATGAATTTCATAATTATTTATATGGTCTTACTATTGGAGAAGAAAAAAGTTTCTTTATTTTCAAAGAACTACTTGGAAAAGTTAATGCTGATAAAGCACTTGGAACTTGGACATTATTCCATGGAAGTGTTATTCTTGCATTCTTTAGTATTATTCTAGGATTATGTAATAGAATTAAATTTGATGAATTTGTTGATGCAGCAGATGAAGGAATCAAAAAATTTGGTAAGAGTATTGGATTATTTGTAATGGTATATATGATATTTGCTATTGGATATTTATGTCCATTTATACCATCAATCTTAAATGTAATGTTTAAGGGTGTATCTCATTTTAATCCATATTTAGTTAGTTTAGGAGCATTAATTTCTAACTTAACTTATACTGATTTAGGATTTACTGGATATTTGGTAGGTTCATTCTTTACAGGTTCATATGGAACTAATTTATCTGTACTTCATACAATCTTTGTTAGTACTTATGGACTTTTACAAATTATTGGACCAACAAGTGCAATTATGTTAATTGGACTAGGATATTTAGATATTGATTATAAATCTTGGATTAAATATATTTGGATCTTTGCTGTAAGTATGTTAGTTATCTTAATACTAGTATTTACATTAATGACATATGTTTAATAAATAAATTAAGAGTTTTATTAAAAGACTCTTTTTTATTTGAATAAATTAATTATAAATATATCATTATTAACATAGAATTGTAAGGGAGAGAATGATATGTTTAATAATTTTGGAATTAATATTAGTAATTTATTTAAAGTAGCAGAAAAAGAAAGATATGAATTAAAACATCCTTATGTTGGTACTGAACACTTGCTACTTGCTATATTAAAATGTGATGAAGAACTTAAGAGTTTTTTATCTAAATATAATTTAACTTATGATAATTTTAAAAAAGAACTTATTTTAGTGGTTGGTACTAGTTCTAAAAGTACTACAATAAATTTGTATACTCCGATGCTTAAAAGAGTTATTAATACTGCAATTTCTAATAGTAAAGAGAAGTGTAATGGAGTTGTTAGTAGTAAAGAGTTACTTCTTGCTATTATTGAAGAAGGAGAAGGTATTGCAATAAGACTTTTATTGGGTATGGGTATTGATACAGATATTATTTATAGTAAACTTAATGATAATATAAAAAGTAATAAGAAATTAGAAATATTTGAAGTTGGAGTTCTTCTTAATAGTAATATCAATATGAATGAACAAGTTATTGGAAGAGATAAAGAAATTGATTCAATTATTGAAACACTTCTTAGAAAGAAAAAAAATAATCCCTTACTAATTGGAGATGCCGGAGTTGGTAAAACTGCTATTGTTGAAGAATTTGTAAGAAGGATAGAAAAAAAAGAAGTACCGGAGGATTTATTTGATAAAAAGGTGGTTTCTTTAGAAATGGGAGCCTTAGTGTCTGGTACTAAGTATCGTGGGGAATTTGAAGAAAAATTAACAAAAATTATTAAAGAACTTGAAAATAATCCAGATATTATTTTATTTATCGATGAAATACATTCTATGGTTAATGCTGGTGGTGCAGAGGGTGCTATTAATGCTAGTGATATTTTTAAACCTGCTCTTGCAAGAGGAGATGTTAAATGTATTGGAGCTACTACCACTGAAGAATATCAAAGATATTTTCAAAAAGATAAGGCATTAATGAGAAGATTTGAAGTTATTAATATATGTGAACCAAATAATGAAGAAACAAAGGATATTTTATATAAAATAAAGAGTGAGTATGAAACTCATCATAATGTTAATATTACTGATGATAATATTAATTTAATTGTTTCTTTAACTGATAAATTTATAAGGAATAAAAAAAATCCAGACAAATCAATAGATTTTTTAGATAGTGTGTGTTCAAGAGTTAAATCTTTAAATAATTATAATGTTATGAAAAAAGATTTTTATAATAAACTTAGTAAATTAAGAGAAGAAAAAGAGAAAGCAGTGAGTTCAAATGACTATGATAAAGCAGTTTTAATTTATAGTGAAGAAGTTAATATTAATAATAAATTAAATTCTAATTTAAGTAAATTAAAGTATAATATAAGTGAAAAAGATATTATTGAGGTTTTAGAAAATAAGACTAATATGGTATTTACTTTAGATAAAATGAAATTTTTAGATAATATTAAAGTAAATGTAAATAGTAAACTTTTTAATTTAGAAAATGAAACTAATATGATATGTGAACTAATTAAAAATAATTTAATTAATAAAATGGGATGTCTTAAAGTATATTTAGAAGGAGAAAAATATTTAGGTAAAAGTAGTTTAGTAAAAATTATTGGTGAGAGTTTTCCAAAAGCTAATTATATTAGAATTGATTTAAGGGAGTTTAGAAGTTCAACTGATATTAATAAACTTATTGGTACTACTCAAGGATATATTGGATATGGTGATGAACATTTATTATCTAGAGTTAAAAACAATAATTTTAATATAATTCATTTTGATAATTATAGTTTATGTCATGATAATGTTAAAGAATTAATTAAAGAGATATTAAAAGAAAAATGTATTAGAGATAATTTGGGTGAAAAAATATATTTTGATAATTCTTTTATATTTATAACTGATGATATTATTAAAAAAAGTGGTGTAGGATTTAGTAACGAACAAGGTGAAAATGTTGAAAGTGAATTGTATGGATTAGTTGATAAAGTTATTAAATTTAAATCACTTGATAAGAAAACAGTTTTAAATTATTTAGATAAATATGAAATTGAAGATAAAGATGAAATATTAAATAAATGTAACTATGAGATTTATAATTATAAAAAATTGTGTAAAATGGTTACAGATAAATTACTTGTTAGATAGCTAAAAATTACTTTACACTTTAAAATATTTTTTATTGCATGATAATAAATAAAATTATATACTTATAGAGTAGATATAAGAGGTGTTTAAAATGTCCGGTAGTACAGGATATAAAGATAAATTACTTAAAGTGTCTTTTTGGATATTTGGTATTAGTTTTATAGTTACTTTTATTTCTTTAATGGTTGATTCTGTTATAAGAAGTATTATTATAAATAAAGATATTTTAAGTATGAGTAGTAATGTTGTTTTAATTATTTTAATTATTAATTTTATATTTAATTTAATTGGTATTGGAATATTTTTAGTTAGTTTACAAGGAAATAATGATAAATTTGTTGATAGTAATGATTATGTAGTTTTGAAAAAAGAAGATTATAATAAAATAATTAATGGTTAAAAGTAATAATGAAAAACATTAGATATTATTAGTGTTAATGATGAAGAATTAGATTTTTTTACTTTTTATAAATTCACGGAGTGTTTTTGTAAGTGCTCTTTTTTCTATTCTTGAAACATAACTTCTAGATATACCTAGAGAATCTGCAATTTCCTTTTGGGTTAAATCTTTTTCATTATTAAGGCCATATCTTTTAATTATTATTTCTTTTTCTCTTTTATTTAATTTATTTATATATTTTTTTAAAAGATCAATATTATCTTTAGTATCAATAACATCGATGATATCTTCTTTTTTGTCTTCGATCATATCACTTAGATTAATTTCATTACCTTCTTTATCGTAACCGATTGAATCATTTAAAGAGATGGTGTTTTTTTGTTTTTTGGTAGTTCTATAATACATTAATATTTCATTTTGTATGCATCTTGCTGCATAAGTGGTAATCTTTACAGTTGGAGTTTTTTTGTAAGTATCAATTCCTTTTATTAATCCAATTGTACCGATTGATATTAAGTCATCCGTTCCGGTACTTTTAGTATCAAATTTTTTAACTATATGTGCTACTAATCTAAGATTGTGTTCAATTAATTTACTTCTTGCTTCAGTGTTTCCTTTAAGCATTTCATCTACTAAAGTATCTTCTTCTTCTTTACTTAGTGGTGGTGGAAAAACATTATTCCCATAACTTCCTGTAAAGAACATCATACTTTTTACTAAACTTATTAAATATAAAAACATAATTCACTTCCTAATAAAATATATGTCTAAGTTTTTATTTAAGTAGTCTAAAATTGAAATTAAACTTTTAAATGTGTACTATTTTAGATATAATAAATATGGGTGATATTATGCAAAGGAAAGTAGTTTTAGTTGATGGTAATAATTTGCTATTTCGTTCTTATTATGCTACTGCATATACTGGAACAATACTCAGAAATAGTAAAGGATTACCTACAAATGCTTTATATGGCTTTTCTTCAATGATTAATAAAATAATTAATGAAGAAGAACCGGACTACATGGTTGTAGCATTTGATATCGGGAGAAATTTTAGAAAAAAAGAGTATGATTTTTATAAGGAAGGAAGGCAAGATACTCCAGATGAGTTAAAAGTACAGATGCCTATTGCAAGAGAGTTACTTGATGCGATGGGGATAAGTCATATGGAACTTGAACCTTATGAGGCTGATGATATCATTGGTACTATATCTAAAAAGAGTAGTTTAAATGATGAATATTATTCATTAATTGTTTCTAGTGATAAAGATTTACTTCAACTTATTGATGATGAAACAGAAGTTAAGTTATTGAAACAAACTGGATTCATTAGATATAATAAAGAATCTTTTATGAATGATTATGGTGTTTCACCAATTAAAATAATTGATTTAAAAGCATTGATGGGAGATTCTTCAGATAATATACCTGGTGTAAAAGGAATTGGAGAAAAAACGGCTTTAAAACTTTTACAAGAATATGGTTCACTTGATAATATTTATAATAATATAGATAGTATTAAGGGTAAATTAAAAGAAAAGTTAGAAAATGATAAGGAAAATGCTTATATTAGTTATAAGCTTGCTACTATATATAGAGAAGTTCCATTAGATGTGGATTTTGAAAGTTTTAAATATAAGGGACCTGATGTAATTAAATTAAGAGAAATGTATGAAGAATTAGAATTTTATTCTCTTATTAAAAATATTAATGTAAAAGAGGATGAAAGTAAATCTTGTGATTACGTATTAGTTAAGAATATTGATGAGATTCTTGTCTCTTCTAGTGATGAAGTTGCATATTATTTAGAAATGGATGATTATAATTATCATTTAGGTAATATGTTAAAACTTGGTATTGCTACTAAAGATAAGACTTATATAGTAGATAGTGATTTAATAAGTAGTGCAATGGATAAAATTAAAGATAATAAATTGTATACTTATGATTTAAAGAAAAGTTTAGTTAAAATAGGAATGGATATTAAAAGTAAAGATTTAATGGTAGCATCTTATATATTAAATTATAATAGTTTAGAAGATATAAGTACACTTATGAATGAGTTTGGTTTAGATATTCCTAAGTATGAAAATATTAAGAAAAATAAATTTGAAAATATTAATGAACTTGTTTCTAAAAAGGTTAGATTCATATATGATAATTCTAAAAAAATATTTGATAAATTAAATGAAGATGAGAAAAATTTATATGAAAATGTAGAACATCCTTTAATTTATGTACTTGCTAGTATGGAAGTAGCAGGATTTAAATTTGATGCATCTAAAAATACTACTTTAAAAGAAGAAATTAATAAAAGAGTTGATATTTTAAAAGAAGAAATATATGAACTTGCTGGATGTACTTTTAATATAGCAAGTCCTAAACAACTTGGAGATGTATTATTTGAAAAATTAAAAATTGGAGTTTCTAAAAAGAATGATTATGGATATAAAACTGATGTTAAAACATTAAAGAAGTATGCAGTGGATTATCCAATAGTAGATAAAGTATTAGAATATAGAAATATTACTAAGATATTAAATACTTATTTAGAAAGTTTAGAAGAATATGCTAAATATGATGGAAAAATACATACAATATTTAATCAAACTTTAACTAGGACTGGTAGACTTTCATCTAGTGAACCAAATTTACAAAATATTCCTGTTAAAGAAGAACTTGGTAAAAAAGTAAGAATTGCATTTGTTCCTAGTAATGATATTTTAATAAGTGCAGATTATAGTCAAATTGAACTTAGAATATTGGCACATATTTCTAATTGTAAAGAATTAATTGAAGCATTTAGAAGCGATGAAGATATACATACGAAGGTTGCAAGTGATATATATGGTGTTAGTGATAAAGAAGTTACTAAAAAGATGAGAAGTACCGCTAAAGCTGTTATATTTGGCATAGTTTATGGTATTAGTGGATTTGGTTTAGGAGAAAATTTAAATATTAGTCAAAAGGAAGCTAAAGAGTTTATTAATAAATATTATGAATTTTATCCTGGTGTAAAAGAATATATGGAAAATATTAAAGAGTATGCTTATAAAAATGGATATGTTACTACTATGTTTGGAAGGGTTAGAAATATTGGAGAGTTAAAAGATAGTAATTTCCATGTAAGAACTATGGGTGAAAGAATGGCTTTAAATACTCCAATACAAGGTACTAGTGCAGATATTATGAAAATGGCTATGATAAATGTATATAATAGATTTATAAGTGAAGAAATAAAAAGTAAAGTTATACTTCAAGTACATGATGAAATTATAATTGATGCCTTTAAAGATGAAGAAGAAAAAATTGAAAAAATATTAAAAGAAGAAATGGAAGGAGTAGTAAAATTATCTGTTCCATTAAAAGTTGAAGTTAATACAGGAATAAATTGGTATTCTGTTAAATAAAATTAATTCTTTTTGAATTAGTTTTTTTAAGTTATGATATAATTAGAAGGGTGATGTTATGCCAGAACTTGCAGAAGTTGAAACAGTAAGAAATACGTTAAAAAAAAGAATATTAAATAAAAAGATTAGTGATGTAGTTATTATTTATGATGGAGTAGTAAAAAATGATTTGGATTTTTTTAGAAAAAGTCTTATTGGAAATGAATTTTGTGATATTTTAAGAATTGGTAAATGGTTAATATTTGAACTTAATGATTATTATTTATTGAGTCATTTGAGAATGGAAGGAAAATACTTTATAAAAAATAGTAATGAACCTTTTGCTAAACATGAACATGTTATTATTAGATTTTGTGATAATACTGATTTAAGATATCATGATGTTAGAAAATTTGGAGTAATTAAAATTGTTAAAAAAGAAGATTTATATAATACGGAAGAAATTAAAAAACAAGGACCTGAAATTATAAGTGATAATCTTACTAGTGAGTATTTATTAGAAAAATTTAAAAAATGTAGGTTACCAATTAAGACCGCTTTACTTTCTCAAGATATTATTAGTGGTATTGGTAATATTTATGCAGATGAAATACTTTTTGCTTCTTTTATAAATCCTTTAAAGAAAGCATGTTTTTTAACTCAAGATGAATGCGAAAAAATTATTTTAAATGGACGTAATATTTTGAATAAAGCAATAGAAGAAGGTGGATGTACAATTAGGAGTTATACTTCTAGCTTAGGTGTTATTGGAAATTATCAAAATTATTTAAAGGTGCATAAAAAAGAGGGAGAAAAATGTCCTAATTGTGGAAATGTAATAAAAAGAATAAAAGTCGGAGGAAGAAGTACTTATTATTGTGATAAATGTCAAGATAACTAATTATTAAATATATAATTTAAATGAGGGATGAAATGAAAAACATTATTAAAAATATTTTAAATGAGATTGAAAAAAATGGATTTAAGGCATATTTAGTTGGTGGTTTTGTAAGAGATTATTTACTTGGTAAAGAAAGTATGGATGTTGATATTTGTACAAATGCACTTCCTAAAGATTTACATAAAATGTTTCCAAATAATTCGAATAGTAATCTTTATGGAGGATTTAATTTGAAGATTAAAAATTATAATATTGATATAACTACTTTTAGAAAAGAGTTAAAATATGCTAATAGAAAACCTACTGAGATAGTATATATAGATAGTTTAGAAGAAGATATTGTAAGAAGAGATTTTACAATTAATTCTATATGTATGAATTCTTCTTGTGAAATTATAGATTTAGTTAATGGTTGTGATGATTTAAATAAAAGAATTATTAGAATGCTTGGTAATATAAAAGAAAGGTTAACTGAAGATCCTTTAAGAATACTTAGAGCGATTAGATTTGCTACTATACTTGATTTTGATATTGATAGTGAACTTGATAAGGAAATAATGGATAATTATATGCTTGTTAATAATTTAACTAGTGATAGATGTAAAATGGAACTTAATAAAATATTTATGTCTAAAAACTATAATAAAGGGTTGGAGTTATTAAAAAGGTATAATTTGTTAGATATACTTGGTTTGTCTTATGATGAAGTTAGTTATGTAAGCGATATTTCTGGTATGTGGGCTCAGTTTAATATTAGTAGAAATTATGGATTTACAAAACAAGAATTAACTAATATAATAAAGATTAAAGAAATTTTGAATATTGGTGTTATAAATAATAAGATACTTTATAAGTATGGGTTGTATTGTTCTTTAGTAGCTGGAGAAATTTTAAATATTAATAAGAAAACTATATTAAAGAGATATAATAAACTTGATATTAAAAGTATGAATGATTTACAAATTAGTAATAAAGAAATTATAGAACTATTAGATATTGAACCAGGTAAAATTATAAGTGATGTAAAAAAAGATATCGTTAATGAAATATTAAATGGTAAACTTAAAAATAGAAATAATGATATTAGAAAGTATATATTAAAAAGAAAGGAATAATTATGCAAAGTAATAAAAAATTTGTGGTTGATGGTATGTTTATTAAATTAGCAGGGGAATTAGATTTATCGTTACCCGAATTTTTGTTACTTATGTATTTTGAGAATGCAGATAGTCCTATTTTTGATATAGGTGTTATTAGTGAAAAGTTACAAATTAATGAGATAAAAATTATGGAGGCTTTTAATAATTTGCTTAGTAAAAATATTATTAGTTTAAAAACTCTTAAAAATAAAGGTGGTCAAAGATATGATGTTGTTAGTTTAGATAACTATTATAATAGTTTGAATGAATGCACTAAAAAACAAAAGAGAGAAAAAGAGAAAATAGATATATTTACTAGATTTGAAAGTGAGTTTAGAAGGCCTTTAACTGGTATGGAGATAGAAACTATTAAGGCTTGGGTAGAGAATTCTTATAGTGAAGAGTTAGTTATTGAGGCTTTGGAAAGAGCAGTTTATAATGGAGTTACTACTATTAGATATATTGATATAATACTTTCTGAATGGAATAAACTTGGTTATAAAAATAAAGAAGATGTATTAAATAATTTAAAGAAGGATAATAAGAAATTAGAAGAGACTAGTGTACTTAATTATGATTGGTTAGATGATTATGAAAACAATTAATAGCAATTATATTATGGATTCTTTAGATAATATAATAGATAATCCTAGATGTGAACTTTTATATAATAAAGATTATGAATTACTTATTGCTACAATACTTTCTGCTCAATCTACTGATAAAAGAGTAAATATTGTTACTAAAGAATTATTTAATAAATATGATTTAGATGGTTTAAGTAGGGCAAATTTAAATGATATTGAAAGTATTATTAAGTCTGTTGGTACTTATAAAAGAAAAGCTATGTATATTAAAGAAGTATCTAAAAGATTATTGAATGATTATAATGGTGTTGTACCAAATAATAGAGAATATTTAGAAAGTTTACCTGGAGTTGGAAGAAAGACTGCTAATGTAGTGTTAAGTAATATTTATAATGTTCCAGCTTTTGCAGTAGATACACATGTTTATAGAGTATCTAAAAGATTAGGTATATGTAGTGATAGTGATGATGTTTTTGCTACTGAGAAGAAATTAATGAATTGTTTTCCAAAAGATAAATGGAATAGATTACATCATCAGTTAGTACTTTTTGGAAGATATTATTGTACTAGTAAGAAACCACAGTGTATGGGATGTCCTTTTTTAAATTTTTGCACTAAGAAATAGGTTGGAAATTAAAGAAATTGCCTTAAAAACATTGAATTTTAGGATTAATTTTTATACAATTGACTTGTGGTTATTATGGATAATAAGTTAGGAAAGTTTTTATATGATTTAAGAAAGAAAAAGGGATTAACTCAACAAGAACTGGCAGATAGATTACATATTAGTGATAAATCTATATCAAGATGGGAAAAAGGTGTAAATTTTCCTAGTGTGGAAATGTTACATACAATTAGTGAACTCTTTGGAGTAAAATTTAACTATTTATTATCGCTTAGAGTGGAAGATAATGCACTTGATATAAATGATACAAAAGAAATAATTAAAGAATTAAACGGTATAAATGGAAGAAAAATTAGAAGACTCAGATTATTTACAATTATAAGTTCAATATTAGTTGTGCTCTCAATCGGAGGTCTTCTTTTTACAAGAAGTTATAACAGATTTAAAGTTTATAGGGTTTATGCATCAAATGATTATTTTGCTTTTAATTATGGAATTTATGTAGAAACTAGAATTAATGATATACTTTATTTAGGTAACTTGGATTTAGTTAATGTTGAAACTTCTAAAGATGCTGAAATTTGTGCAGAACTTATTTTTAAAAAAATGGAAAGGATCAAATAATACATAAGTTTTCAGCTATAAATGATTTGTATTTTAAATTATCAGATAGTTATATTAAAATTGATGATTTATCAGATCATTTTAATAAAATATATATAAAGGTTATTGTAACTAATGATAAAGGTGAAAAGAAAGAGTATGTAGCTAAATTAAAATTTGTAAAAGACTTTTCAAATAATAAAGTGTTTCCGGATGATAATAATGAATATTTAGATTACTCTGATATAACACTTACTACTGATGAAATTAAGAAGATTTTGGAGAAGAATGGTTATCAAAAGAGTGGCAGTGTATATTCTAAAGAAGTAGATGATTATAAAATATACTATTATTATGATTCAAATAAAATTGTTTTAAGATTTTTTAAAGATAATTTAGATTATAAATACACATATTTTGTAAGTAGTAATGATATTGAAGTTTTAATAACGAATAATGAAAATATTGAGATAGAAAATTACTTTTATGATTTAAATTCAAGAAAAGTTACATGTATTACTGGTAATTGTAATTGTTATGATGAGGCATTAAAAACACTAAATGAAAAAATATTATATTTATTAAAAGAAGAAAAATAGTCCGCATTTTCGGGCTTTTTTTAATGCTCTCATTATGTGAGAATGATATTCTCGGTTTTCTAGGTTGCATATTTTCGACAAAAAACTTATGATTAAGCCAGAAAGGAGATAAACAGTTGAAGTGTTACTTGAATATTTACCAAAAGTTGATCGCGTTCGCATCCTTACTGAGTGTAGCCTTAGTGCCTTCTTTGGTGAGTGCGATGACGAATCAGAACGGTGTCGTTGTTACTGATGAGGAGGTGAAAGAGTTTAGTAAAGTATATTCTCCTGAATATATATATACTATGACTCAAGATGATTACGATAGAATTTCTCAATATGACTTTGATAATATAAGACAAGTTGAGAAATATGTAATGTCCACTTATAACAGTGTAACAGATACTACAACAGAAGTTTTAATATCAGAAGAAGATTATAACAATTTTGTTCCAATGGTTAGTATGAACGGTGAAGCGGAGAATGAATTAAATGGTGTTTATGATCATGCAACAGATACAGAAACACAAGTTAAAAAACTTACTTTAAGTTATATGACTGTTGGAGGAAACTATGACAGTGTATCACTTACACTAGTTTGGAAGTATATTCCACAATATCGTTCATTCGATGTAATTGGTGTAAGGGGTGAGGGATTTACATTTAGAAATGGATCTCAAACTGGAAGACAAATTTACAAGATTAAAAGTACTGGTGAATTTGATTATGTAAGATATGCTTGGAATGGAACAAACATTAAAAAATTTAATGATGGATTTGGTATATCAATGAATATTGTAAATACTGATATATTACAATTATCTATATCATTAGATTGTGATGTTGTACCTACTAAAGAATATCCAATGTTATTTGGTTCTTACCAACATGTACAACACAATATAACTTTAGCACAATCTCAAAATTATACTTTGGGTGGTGCCGGTTTAGGTGGAGTATTCGTATATCCATACAGTATAAGTCAATATTTTGATGGTATGGCTGGAGCATCAATAGTGTTCCGTTAAAAAAAGGTTTAAATTATATAGCAAGGTATAATTTAAATATAATTATGTCACCTATTTGGGATTCCTTGGGGTAGATGGCATAATCATAATAATAGTCGACAAATACAAGGAGATGTCGTGTCTGACGACATTCTAGACAAACTAAGGCTTATGTGCCAGGAAACTGGCACGTATTTTGTGTTTTTGGGTAAAATTCAACTGTTTAAAAAAATTATAAGCACAAAAATTGTCAAAAAACATGAGTTATCGATTAATTTTACACTTCAAATCTTAAAAAGTGGTCGATAACTTGCTTTTTTTTGAGAAAATACTTTATTTTCATATTTGAAAGGTAGAAATTATAGCTTAAGTGTAGGGAAAATTGATAATTTAGAATGTGATTTTATTGCAAGACGTGGAATAGATGAATATTTTTATATACAAGTTTCAAAAAATATTGATGATAAAAAAACTGAAGAAAGAGAATATAAACCTTTTTATGAAATTAAGGAATTATATCCATGATATTTATTTTAGATTTAATACTTCAAAAAAATATAAATGGAATAAATAATGTTAATATAGTTGACTTTATTTATAATAAAGAAGATTTAAAATAATTTAAAGTTTATAAAAAATATAGGGTATGTAAAGAATTATTACATACTCTATATTATTTTTTGCATATTATTTTTAATTTATCATAGCATTAAGTAGAAAAAGGTGAGTGTATGGAAAATGAAAAAATAATATCTTCTATCGCCAAAAGGGGTAATGGTGAAATATATTTAGGTGTTGTTGGTGCCGTTCGTACTGGTAAATCAACATTTATTAAAAGAGTAATTGAGAATTTAGTTGTACCAAATATTACTGATTCTTTTGATAAGAAAAAATGCTTAGATGAAATTCCCCAAAGTGCAGAAGGTAAAACTATTATGACAACTGAACCTAAATTTGTTCCTTCGAATGGTGCTACTATTAAAGTAGATTCTTTTGAAACAAATATTAAACTTGTTGATTGTGTTGGTTATGTAATACCAGGAGCAAATGGTTATGAAGATGAAGATGGAAATCCTAGAATGGTTAAAACACCTTGGTTTCCAGATTCTATTCCTTTTGTAGAAGCTGCTGAAATTGGTACCGAAAAAGTAATTAAGGATCATTCTACAATAGGTATTTTAGTTACTACCGATGGTTCTTTTGGAGAAATTAAAAGAGAAAATTATGTTGAAGCAGAAGAAAAGATAGTTAGTGAACTTAAAGAGATTGGTAAGCCATTTATTGTTATTTTAAATAGTTTACATCCTACTAATACTGAGACAACTGAACTTAGTAGAGAACTTGAAAGTAATTATGATGTACCTGTAATGCCTATTAATGTTGAAGGCATGAATGAAAAAGAAATTATGAGTATTTTAAAGTCTGCTTTATATGAATTTCCTATTTTAGATATTGAAGTTAATATGCCAGAATGGATACATGTTCTTCCTAATAATCATGAAATTAAAATGCATTATTTAGAAAAGATAAGAGAAAGTGTTGTTAGTGTTACTAAAGTTAAGGATGTAGATTATATAATTGGACATTTTGAAAATAGTGAATATATTAGTAAAGCATATATTAGTAATTTAGATACTGCGAGTGGTGTTGTTACAATTAATTTAGAGAGTCCAAATGAATTATATAATGAAGTACTTAAAAATATTATGGGTAGTAGTGCTACTACTAAGGCAGGCCTTTTAAAGATATTTTCAACTTATAAAGAAAATAAAGAAGAGACTGAATGTATTAAATCAGCTTTAAGACAAGCACAAACTACAGGTTACGGTATTGTTTATCCAACACTAAAAGATATGAAACTTGAAACTCCAGAGATTATTAAACAAGGTAATAGATATGGAGTTAAATTAAAAGCTCTTGCTAGTAGTATACATTTAATGAAAGTTGATGTTGAGAGTACCTTTGAACCTATAATTGGTAGTGAACTACAAAGTAAAGAATTAATTAATTATTTAATGAAAGATTATGAAACTGATCCAAGTAGTATATGGAAAAGTGAAATATTTGGAAGAAGCTTAGAAGTTATTGTTCAAGAGGGTATTCAAGCTAAACTTAATATGATGCCTGATAATACAAGATTTAAGTTATCTAATACTGTAACTAAGATAGTAAATAAGGGAAGTAATAACTTAATTGCTATAGTTATATAGTAAATTATTTGTAAAATATTAAAAAAATAGGAGATATTTCCTATTTTTTTGTGTTTTTTATTGATTTTATCTAGGTTTTTTGTTAATCTTAATATGTAAGAACAATAGGTCTTACCTTAGATATTGTTAATTTTTAAAATGAGGAGGTAGAGAACATGTCTAAAACTGAAATAGTAGAATTTATTGCAGCTAAAACTGGTTTAACTAAAGCTGATGCTGCTCGTGCATTAGATGCTACATTAGAAGGTATCACTAATGGACTTAAAAAAGAAGGAAAAGTAACTTTTGTTGGTTTTGGTACTTTTAGTGCTAAAAAAAGAGCTGCTAGAGAAGGAATTAATCCTTTAA
>OJAW01000740.1_pt1 | contig 21441 bp, 25 predicted proteins | sample 1589151 | NCBI WGS metagenome assembly OJAW01 (sample SAMN03283290) | human gut metagenome | biome: human-associated habitat; material: feces | host: Homo sapiens | place: Peru | collected 2012
TTATTACTATTATTTTATCATCTCTTTTAACTTTACAAGTGCTGGTTTCATATTTCTTTAAATCTCTTAATACTAAAGCAGCTTTTTCTTCTTGTATAAATCCAACAATAGCATTTATAAAAACTACAAAAAGTATGACAATAGTATCAGTATACTCATGAGAATAAAAATATCCATAAAAATATAAAAGTAGTGCAACTACTAATAATATGATGATCATGGTATCGTTAAATTGTTTTAAAAATCTTAAAATCCAAACCTTTTTCTTTTTATTTAGAATAATATTTTGTCCATAATCTTTTAATCTTTTCTCAGTTTCTTTACTATCTAATCCACGGGTATTACTATTTAAAATTTTAAATATTTCTTCTTCTTTTTTTGAATACACTTTTTCCTCATCTCCATTTTACTATTTTTTTAACTTCTAACTTCTTTAAATTTTAAGTATTGTCTTCAACATATATCATCATTTGATTATATAAAATAGCCTAATAATAAAGTTCTAATAATTTGTAAAATTATAATTATCTTATTATAATACCAGTTTACTCTTATAAAGATAATTCATTTTAGTTTTTGTTAATACTATTTTTTTTATAAAATTCAAATAATTTTTAATGACAATTTCACTACAATTTATAGATTTACAAATACACTTAGGGCTATTTAAAAATTCAATATTTTTTATTAACACGTTCCATCAACATTATATATCACATTCAAATATTTTTACAATAATTTTTTTACATTATTTATACTAAACTTTACAATAATTTTACATTCTAAGTGTTCTTTTACAACCATTATTTTGTAAACTATAATACGCAAGTTTATTTAAACTACCACACATAATATTATTATTAAGTAAATATTTTAGTTCTTCTTCAGTAAATATTCCATATGTCAAGTTTTCATTTGGATTTACATTAAATGCTTTAATAGAATTTTTAATACGTACAACATAACAAATCGAATTATCTATACCTACAGAATAATATGAATTATCAAGTATTGTTACATTATCTGAAACATATCCAGTTTCCTCTTTTAACTCTCTTTTGGCAGCTTCAATAACATCTTCTCCATCCTCAATATAACCCGAAGGAAACTCTGCTATTATTTTATCATTAATTCTAGTTTGAAATGTCAATATGTAATTGCCGTTACTATCTGTAGCAACTATTATAACTGAATCTTTACCACCATTTTTAACTATTTTTTCTCTTGTGATAGTTTTATTATTAGGAAGGCTATAAACCTCTTTTATAAGATTAATAAAATCACCACTATATAATATTTCCTCTTTAGTAAGTTTCCCTTTAACCTTTTCATAAATATTAGTTATTTTTTCTAACAACATTTTTTCTTTGTACTCTGGGCTTCTTAAATAATTTAACTCATTTACTCTAATCATTGTACTATTAGCACAGTCCTCTAAAGTTTTATTATTTTCATTTAATAATTCTTCCCTAAAAATAGTTCTTACTTCAAGTTCATCAACGCGTGGAGTAACCCTTATAATAATTTTATTTTTTTCAAAATTTACCATTTTCTTTATAGAAATTTCTTTTTTATCTCCATAAACAAAGTCTATATAAATCCCTGTTGAATAATCAAATAAATTCCAATCACTAGGTAATAAACATTCGTCAGAGTGATCATCATAATACAAAAATATATAAATTGGTTTTTCAAAAAGTTCTTGCTTATTAAATAAATAATCAAAATCTGAATAACGATATTTAGTATAATTTCCATCAATAATATCCTTAACGGTTAATATGTAACTATTATTTTCTAAATTAATATTATATCTTCTTAAAATTAAATATCTATGTCTATTAAATATATCGCTCACTTTATTAAAAAAGTCATCCTTTAATTTAATTTCAATAAATACTTTGTCCATATTTTTTTCTTTACTTTCATATAAAATATCAGAAAGCAATTTATAAAATCTAGCATTTTCATTTTCATAAAATTTTAACTTTCGATAAATATTTAGTTTCTCCTCTTGGGAAAAAGTTTTTTGATAACCTAGTTTTGCTATATTATCAAGATACTCTAGTTCCCCACTTTTAAGTTTAATAAACTCTTTTTTTAACTTTTCAATATCCATAAAAATTTCTCCTTTTCAATAATATTTTATTCCTTATTTATTGATAAGTAAAATATATTTATGTTATAGTATATATAAGGAGGGCTTATAATGAATATTGACCTAGAATTATATAAAGTATTTTATGTTGTTGCTAAAAATAAACATATGACTAAAGCAAGTGAAGAACTTCATATATCACAACCAGCAATATCACAATCAATAAAAAAACTTGAAAACCAACTCGGAGGAACACTTTTCTTAAGAAGTAATAAAGGAATGCAGCTTACTAATGAAGGAAAAATGTTTTATGAATATGTTAAAGGAGCTTTAGAACTTATCAGTAATGCTGAAAATGAGTTTACCTCTTTTAAAGATTTATCTAAAGGTGAAATTAAAATTGGCTGTTCAACAACACTCACAAAAATAATTTTATTAGATGTAATAAAAAGATTTCATCAAGACTACCCTAACATTTCAATAAACATTACCAATGATTTAACAAGTAATTTAATTAACGATTTAAAATTAGGAAAGCTAGATTTTGTAATATTTAATGAAAGTAATATCAAAGAAACAAACCTACATTTAGAAAAAATAACCGAGCTAAAACAAGGATTCATTTATAATCCAGACTATTTCAAAGATGATATAAATAATTTTGAAGACTTAAATAATTACCCTCTTATATTGCAAAAAGAAAGTTCTAACAGTAGGAAACTATTAAATAGTATTGCTTCAAAAAATAATACTATTTTAATACCTAAAATGGAAGTTGTAAGTCAAGAACTGATTACTGAATTTACAAATATAGGTTTAGGTGTTGGATTTGTTATAATTGATTTGGCAACTAGAAATTATAAAAATCTTAAAGAATTAAATATTAATAAAAAGATACCAAATATAAATGTTTATTTAGCTACTAATAAATCTGTTTCTTTAACTTTTGCAAGTAAAATGTTTATAAAAAATTTAAGAAAGTAAAAATATGTGATATAATACTACTAGGAGGATTTGTGTATGATTTATTTTAGAAAAAATGATGAAGTAATTGAAAAATATCTAGTTAATTTTGATAAAGAGGAAATAGAAAAACTAAAAAAAGAAATTATAGATAATTGTAGTTATGTAGAACATATAGAATATAAAAGTGATTATTCACCAAGATTTACTAATGAAATAGTTAGAAATTATAGATGTATTCCAACTGGGGAAGAAATGGAATATTTTGAAGAAGTAAGAGATATTTATTTATATAGTTATGATGAATATAAACCACCATATTTAGTGGAGTTAATTAATCAACTTTTAAATGGTAATTCTGGTGTTATAGATAAAATATTAAATTATGACATTTCAAACGAATTAACTATAGATGATAAAATTAATTTAGCAAGTCAGGAAATTATTAAAATTGAACCTGAAAATATACCAAAAATAAAAGCAAAACTAAATGAATTAGAAGAATTATTAAAAGTAAAAGAGTTAAATAAAGATAAACAGGGTATAGAGTTATATTATAATAAGTTAAAAGAATTAATTAAATTTGATTTAATAGATTCACTTTTGTTTAGTGATTTAGAAAGAGTAGAATCATTTTTAGGAATTAATTTAAATAGTAATTTTAAAGATAATGTAGTTATAAAATCATTAAAAAAAATTAATTAGTTTATTACTATTTATCTATATCATATAATTTAATAGATAGAAATATCTATTTTTTTATGTTATAATTTTCTTGGGGTGTTATATGAGTAAATATGAATCTTTATGGAATTATCTTAAAGAAAATGATAAAGAAGAGTATAAATTATTTTATAGTGATATAAAAAATATTTTAGGTTTTGATATAGACCATTCTTTTTTGAAATATAAGAAAGAATTAAAGGATTATGGTTATGAAGTTGTTAAGATATCTTTAAAAGAAAAATTTATAATATTTAGAAAAAATAACTAGTGTTAGGGGAAATAATATGAAGATTATAGAATTAAAAGAAAATGAACCATTAGAAGTAATTAAAGTAACAAAACGTATAACATTGCCTGCTTGTTTTTATAAAGATGATGAAACTAAAACTAAAGAATTTGAAAAAGTTAAAATGAGAATATTTACTGATGGAGAAATTGCAAAGGAAACTAAAGAAACTTTTCATAATATTAATGAATGTTATATAGGTAGAACTAAATATCAGGTGCTGTTGATACTTTAAGAACTAAAAATCTGTATTTTAAAAATCATAGTTTTGTTATTGTTTATTTAATTGCAGAAGAATATATGACTATAGGAAATGTTGCAGGCCTTTTTGATGTTATTAAAGATATTTCAATATATTTGGAAAATAAAAAAGATAAAAAAGCATTAAAAAGCGCTAAAAGAATAATTAAAGAAATAGCAAATCTTAATAAAGGTATTGATTATTCTTCATTACTTGGAATGTTTGCTTCTGAATCAAAAAAATCAGTTGAGTTTGAAACAGAAGAAATATCAAAAAATGTATATAGTTTAAAAAAGACTAAATAAATTAAAAAACTAGAAACTTTTTGCTTTCTAGTTTTATTATGTCTAAATATATGATAAAATATATTTATAAAGTATTTGAGGTGTTATGATGGAAGATAATAAATTAATTGATAAATATAATAATTTACGTAATAGAATTATATTAAATACTAGAAAAAATCAATTTTTAAGAGAAAGAAATGATTGTGAATATTTAGATTTACTTTGGGGAAATGGTATATATAATGGTTTTGTTAATGAAAATACTAGTGTTGTTGTTGGGGGCACTATAAAAAATCCTAATTATTTTAAAACTGGTAATTTAGATAGTGGATATTATAGTTTAATTGATAAAGTTAGAACTAGTTGTTCTTTGAATATTTCTTCGGATAGTGAATTAAATAGTATTTTAAATAGTGTATATTTAACAGTTAAAGAATATTTAGGTTATGGTGATGTTTCTATACGTAATAAATATTATGAAGATAATAGTAATGTTACATTAGAAAGTTTAAAGGGTAAGAATATTGGTGTTTGTTTAGAAGATGCGGTTTTTTCTCAAAATATGTTAAAATTATTGGGATTTAATTCTAGTATTAAGGTTTCACTTGTTAGATATGGTGATGGAACTTATGATACACACGCTTATAATTTAATTAATTTTAGAAATAAGAATTATATATTTGATTCAAGATTTCCTAGTTTAGATTCTCCAGTAGTGGGAACATTAAATAAAGAAGAATACAAAGAGTTTCTTAATGGTGAAAATAGTGAATTAGTAATTGAGAATACTAGTAATGGTGTTAGTTATTTTGCTAGTAATATTCCTTTAAGAAATGTTAATAAAAATAATAGATAGTTGGTGAATTATGCATTTTATAGATTTAATTAAAAAAATTAGTATAGATGAAGAGGTAATATTGTTTGTAGATATGGATGGGGTAATAGCGTCTTATGATGTAGGAAGGCCATATGATTTTAAGAATAAGAGACCACTTAAAAATAGTATTAATATATTTAGGGAAATAGCTAAATTAGATAGAGTTAGTTTACATATTTTATCAGTATGTAGAGAAAATTATCAAATTGAAGAAAAGAATGAATGGTTAGATATTAATGCTCCGTTTTTTGAAAAAGAAAATAGAGTTATTTTGTCTAAAGAAGATAGTATATATAAGATATCTTCGGAGTTAAAACTTAATTATTTAAAAAATTATAAAACAGATAAGAAAATAGTTTTTATTGATGACGATAATGGTGTTTTATCTGTAGTAAATAAGGAATTAAAAAATATTATTTTATTTCAAGATTCTGAACTAGTTGATTAGTTTTGAGTTTTACATTTTTAAATTAATAAAAAAAATAATAGTTTATGTTTTAAAATGTCAAAAAATGTGTTAAAATATATTATAGGTTAGTATCGGAAGGTGATTAAAGTGAATAGTGTTATATTACTTGCAATTGCAACTTTTGTTGTATCACTTATTTTAATTATAATTACTTTTTCCATTATAAAAAAGAGTCAAACTAAAAGATATAAAAAGGAAATAGAGTATTTAGATGTTGAAAAAAATAAACTTATTGGGGTACCTATTTTAAGCGAGATATCTAAGGTAAAGGAATTAGTAAAAACAGATAATTTAAAACAAAAACTTGATGATTGGGACGCTACGTTTAAGTTAATTAAGGAAGAAAAAGTTCCTAAAATTAATGATATGATTAGTGAAGTAGATTTTTTAGTAGATAGAAAAGAATATAATACTGCGATTAAAAAAATTGCTGATATTGAGATAGAAATTGGTACTTTAAAAAGAAAATCAGATAATTTACTTGGAGAAATAAAATTAGTAACACAGTCTGAAGAAAGAAATCGTAGTATTATTACTAAATTAAAAATTATATATCGTGAAATGAATAATAAGTTTGAAAGAACTAGGAAAGATTATGGGGAAGTTGATACTTTTATTGAAGAACAACTACTTTTAATTGAAAAGAAATTTAATGAATTTGAGAAAGCAATGGATTTAAATGATTATGTTGAAGTAGAAAAAATTGTTTTGGTTTTGGAAGAGTTAATTAATCATTTAAAAGATTTATTAGATAGAGCACCTCAAATTGTTTTAATGGCAACAGTGCTTATTCCTTCCTCAATTTCTGAAGTTATGTTATCTTATTCAAGAATGCTTAGAGATGGTTATCCACTTGATTATTTGAATGTTGAATATAATATTAGTGAAATAAGAAATAAGATTAATAAGATAATGGATTCTTTGAAGAATTTAGAAATAGGGGATTCTGAAGTTGAATTAAGAACAATGTTAGATTATTTGAATTCTTTATTTAATGACTTTGATAAGGAAAAAGAATGTAAAGATGTATTTAAAGAAAATATTAAGATATTAAAATCTAAAATAGAAAAGATTAATAAAGTAGTATATGATATTTATATTCAAATTGATGATATAAAATTAAATTATAATTTATCTGATGATGAAATAAATAAATTTAGTCTACTTAACAAGAATTTAGAGAAAGTTAATTTAGATTATAAAACTTTGGTAGAACAAGGTAGGGGAAAGACTTTTGCTTATTCAAAATTAGTTGATGAATTAAATGGTTTAAATACTAGATTATCTAGAGTTCAAGATGATTTAGATTTCCAACTTCGTTCAATAACTAGTATGAAAGATGATGAAACAAGAGCAAGAGAACAATTAGAAGCAATAGAAAAATTATTAAAGCAGTCTAAAATGAGACTTAAGGAATATAGAATTCCTGTAATTCCTAGTAGTTATTTTATTGAGTTATCTGAAGCAAATGAATCTTTAAGAGAAATAGCAAAGGAATTAGATAAGAAACCTATAGTTATTAAGATTTTAAATATTAGAGTAGATACTGCGAGGGATTTAGTATTTAAAATATATAATAAAACTAATGATTTAATTAAGAGTGTTGTTTATAGTGAAAGATTAATTATTTATGGTAATAGATATAGAAGTGATTATCCAGAAGTAGATAATATGTTAGAAGAAGCAACAGAGTTATTTAATAAGGGTCAATATAAGAAATCACTTGATTTATTAATAAGAGAATTAAAGAAAATAGATGAAGATTTACTTGAAAGATTAGAAATAGAAATTTAAGTTATTGATTTTTAATATTATTTATGATATTATTAGTATTAGAATAAGAGGGATAAGATATGGATAAATTCGTACAATTTTTATTAGATTATTATGTATATATATTAGCAGTTTTAGGTATTGCTATAATTACTATTATTGGTTTTTTAGCAGATAGTAGGAAAAAGAGAAAGAAAAGGGAACAGTCTGTTAGTAATGAAGAAGTAAAAACAGTTCAAGAAATGCCTGTTAATCAAGAAGTTCCTGTTACTGAAGTTAATACAGTTCCTAGTAATGAGGTTCCAATTGCTAATCCAGTTCTTAATAACGAACAAGTTAATATGAATATGGGTATTCGAGACCAAATGATTAATGAACCACCAAAGACAGTAGATACTCCGGTAGCATTAAGCGAACAAAAACCACATTTTGAAACTAGGGAAGTAAATATTCCTAATCAAAATAGTCAAGTTATGAATAATCAAATACCTAAACAAATGCCATATATGGAACAACCACAACAAGTAGTACCTCAACCAATTAGACCTGTTCCAATTAATCCACAACCAGTATCACCAATGCCTAATTATCAATCTAATTATCAACCTAATAATCAATTTAATAATAACCAAAATATTAATACTCAATATGGTATGCCACAACAAATGATGGGGCAACCAGTAAATCAAATGTCATCACAAGTTGTTAATCAACCAGTTCAAGCACAACCAATAGAGCAACAACCTGTAAATCAAATGCCGGTTAATAATATGGTTAATCAAGTGCTACCAATGCAACCAAGTAATCCAGTTCCACCAGTAACTAATCAAGTTCCTATTAATAATCAAAATCAACCTAGCACACCAAGTGTACCTAATATGGGAATGAGTTTTGTTACTAGTGAAGCTTCTGTTAATAATACTGATGATGCTTGGAAATTATAATAAGGAGTATAAGTATGAATAACGAACAAAATAATAGTAATATTAATAATAATGTTAATACTACGGAACCTAATTTAAATTTTGTAACTGGTAATAATATTACTAATGATGTTAATGATAATGTTAATACTAATATTAATAATGTTGTTAATACTCAAAGTGAAATTATTACAAATAATGTTAATACTTCAAATCAAGAATTATATGATACTACTAGTAATATAAATAATAGTCAAGTTGTTGTTAAAAAGAAAAAAAGTGGTGTAAAAATTAATGAAGATTTAAAGATAATACTTATTTTAGGACTTGTTTTGTTTATATTTATATTACTTATGCCTACAATATACGATATAATTTTTAAATAAAAAATAAACTAGGAAACTAGTTTTTTTGTTTAGATATGTTAATAATTTCATTAAAATTGTCATCATCTGCCATAATATTTTTATGTTCTTGATGACATTTTTCACATTTGTAAATTATTTTATAAGTATTTTTATATTTTTCAATTCCTATTGGTTTTAATAGTCCAAGACAAGTATTTAATCTATCACCAGGCATAATATCTACGTGTTTAGAATATAAGCAATAATTACAATGGTCTCTAGCACTGTAATTTAATTTTTCTATTTTTCTTCCACAATTTTCACAAATAAATTCTTCATCAATCATATTAAATCTTTTCATTTTATCACCTAATTATTTTTATCTTGTTTTTTTATTAGTTTAGCGTGTACGACAGTTCTATTATCATCATCATAACAAGTAGATAATGTTAATATATTATCTTTAATATTTATATCAGTATTAAAGTCATAGATACTTCTTTTTTTTATGGTATCTATAAATTCTTGATATTCTTTATCATTACTAAATTTAGTAGTAATATAATAACTTTCAGTTGGTATTTTATAGACAGAAAATATTTGATACAAATAGTTTTCTTTTTCTAAAGATAATCTAATTATATGGTTATCTTTATTAGAATACCAATTATAATTTAATGTATCTAATAGGGTAGCAAACATTGTTTTATCTACTCTGGAATGTCCGTATATAATATTATTTTTATCAGTAAAATTATTATTATTTCTATAATCTAAAAATATCCAACCGGCATTATTTACTTTTTTATTATAAGAGTGATTTAGATAATATTCATTATCATTTGCTTGGACTATTGGGTAATTTATATTAGTATTATTAACATTAATCCAACCAATGGTATCATTATTTTTCTTTTTTAATTCGTTAATATTTACTTCGATAAAAGGAAATGTTATATAGTACCAATAATCATTATTTGTATCTAATGGTTTATTAATAATTTCTGTTTTTTCGTTATCTTCCTTTGTTTCTATTTCTATATTATTATTTATTTCTGTTACTATTTTTTTGGTATTTAAACTATCTTTAGTCCAATCAAATATATTAATTAGAGAAATGGTTAATACTGCAAGGCAAAGACTAGAGATTAATATAAATATCCAAGTTTTAAAAGTTATTCTTTTTTTCATATTATCACAAAGATAATTATACTAAAAAAAATAGTATAATTCAATTATTTAGAATATATTTACTATTTTTTTGGTTAAATATTAATATGGATAAGGTTGATATGGCATAGGGTATGTTGGGTAAGGTGCTGGATATACAGGATATGGTCTAGGATAAAAAGAAGGTGCTAGTAGTCCTCCGGTAATTCCTCCCAATATGAAAGGTCCTAGAAATCCACCACCGACAAATCTATCTCCATTATTATATATTGGTCTATTATACATTCCTGGGACTGGTCTTGTGTTCATTCGCATATTATTCCTCCTTCAATATATTATATAAAAAAAAGGGATTATGGTGAGTTTCTAATTAAATTATTATAAAAAAACATAAAAAGTATTTGAATTTACATAATTTTTTGATATAATTAAGTAAAAGTAGGTGGTATAATGTGAAAAAATTCTTATTACCTCTGTTGATTATCTTACTACTTACTGGTTGTAGCAAGATAGATACTAAAACAACTGAATATAGTAGTATCGTTAATACAGTATTATCGAATAGTAATAAAAGTGTAAATACTGCTTCGGTTGGATATAAGTATTATACTCCGGTTGGGGTTAATCTTGTATATGATAATGAAGCAAATAAGAAATTTAAAATTAGGGATACAAATATATTTTTATATGTTGATATTGTAAGTTATTATTATAAAAATAATCTTAATTATGATGAAATAGAGAATAATAATTTTTATTCTAGTAAATTTAGTGATGGATTTATATCTATATCAAAAGAAAATGAACTATACTTTTTAAAGATAGTTTATAATTATGCTAAAATTGAAGCATATGTTAAAGAAAAAGATTTGGTAGATATAATATCTTATTCTACAATTATTTTAAATAGTATAGATTATAATGATAATCTGATAAATAACTTAATTGAAAAAGGAATAACTTTTGAGGGTTCGATTACTTATGAAATAAAGAAACCTGACGATTCTGAAAGTAAGTTTTCTCAATATTTACAAGAATACGTACAGGAAAATACTGAAGATGAAACTGTAGTTTTACCTGAAGAATAAACTTAGAAAGAGGTGCAATAATGGGCTTATTTAGTAAAATAAAAGATTTACTTGTTGATGATGAAGAAGTTTATGAAACTAAAGAAGTTGAAGTTGAAGAGAAGGAAGAAGAACATAAACTTCCAACATTTATGAGAAATAAAATAGAAAAAGAAGAAGAAGAAAAGAAAATTTTAGAAGAAAAAACACAAAAGAAAGAACCTATTAAAGAAAATATTCCAGAAGTAAAAAAGGAAGAAAAGAAATTCCCATTTGAATTTGATGATGATGATTTTATTGAACCTACTAGGTTTAGTAGGGTGACAGTTCAAAAGGAAAAGGTTGTTGAAAAGATAGTTGAACCACAACCACAACCTATAGTAAAACCATATGGTAATAAGAAAGAATTAGAAAAACCTAAAAAGTTTAGACCAACTCCAGTGATTTCACCAGTATATGGAGTATTAGATAAAAACTATAAAACAGATGAAGTTGTTAGTAAAGAAGAAGATTCTTATGCTATTCAAAGGTCAAGTAAAAAAGTTGATTTTGAAGCAGTAAGAAAGAAAGCATATGGAACTCTTAGTGATGATATTAAGAATAATATGTTATGTGAAAATTGTGAGTTATTAAAAGAAATTAAGGTTAGTAAAAAGATAGAAAGATTATCTGAAGAAGACTTGTTATATAATATGACAGTTGATGATGAAGATGAAGTGAAAAAAGAAAATACTAATAAAGATATTACTTTGGAACAAGCAAAAGAAAATTATGAAGATTTTGGTGTAACTTATGAACTTCCTCCGAAAAGAAGCCGTGATAATGATGAAGTAAAAATTGTTAATCACGCTGAAGAAGAAGTAGTTGGAGAAAAAGTAGAAGTTACTGAACCTGTTATAGAAAAAGAAAATAAAAACATAGTAATTGAAGAAGAAAAAAAAGAAGATAAAAAGAGTGAATTAGAATTAACTGATGATTTATTCAACCTAATTGATTCAATGTATAAAGAAAGGGATGAATAGTGTGACAGTAAATGATGTTTTACCAGTTATATTATATATTTTAGGTTCTATATTGTTAGTTGTATTAATAATATTAGGTATAAAACTTATTAATACAATGAATAAAATTCAAGTAGTTGTAGATGATATTAATAAGAAAGTAGATTCATTAGATGGATTATTTTCTATAATTGATATGACAACCGATAAACTAGCACTTCTTAGTGATAGAATGGTTGATGGTATTACTTATGTAATTAAAAAATTATTTAAACCAAAAAAGAGAAAGGAAGAAGATACTTATGAGTAAAAAAGGTGGAGTAGGTAAATTTGTTTTAGGAGCAGGATTAGGTGCTGGTTTAGCATTATTGTTTGCTCCAAAAAAAGGTAGTGAATTAAGAGAAGATTTAAAAAATAAATTAGATGAACTACTAAAAAAAGCAAAAGAAGTAGATTTAGAAGATGTAACTGATGAATTTACAAAAAAAGTTGAAGAATTAAAAAGAGAATTAAAAGATTTAGATAAGGAAAAAGTATTAAAAATTGCAAAAGAAAAAGGTGAAGTTTTAAAAGATAAGGCAGAAGATTTATTAGAACTTGCTAAAGAAAAAGGAACTCCAGTTTTAGAATCTATTGCAAGAGATGTTAAAAAATCAACTGCATCAGTTATAAAAGAAGTATTAAAGAAATTAGAAACTGAAGAAGAAAAATAGTATTTGGTATTATCCAGATACTTTTTTTATACTTTTTTTATATTTCTTTGACTACATTAAATAAATGTGGTATAATTAGTTTGTTGTTTTTAAGGGGGAAATTATAATGGAAGAAAAAATAATTAGTAAATATCATAGAAATATTCCGATTAAGGAATTTGATATTAATCAAACAATGTACTCTTTAGTATATGATGAAAATAAGAATGATTTAAATAATTATGTTACTGGATTTATGGGAAATAATATGACTTATGGTGAATTAATGGCATCAGTTGATAAACTGGCTCAAGCATTTCATAATATTGGTGTTAAAGAGGGAGATAATGTTTCTATTTTAACGATAAGTATGCCAGTAGTTCAACAATGTTTATTATCTTTAAGTAAAATTGGGGCAACTATGTCTTGGATAGATTTAAGAAGTAAGGGTAAAGACTTGATTAAATATATTAACAATACTTCTTGTGAAACTTTAGTAGTTTTTGAAGATATGGTTCCTTTGGTTGCTTCGATTATTGATGAAACTAATGTAAAAAAGGTTATTGTTAGTTCTCCAAAGGATTATTTATCTCCGGTAGTAAAAGTGTTAGCAAATTTAAAAGATAAAAAAGATGGTAAAATTATTACTATTCCAGAAGATAATAGATTTATAAGATTAAATGATTTTATAAAAGATATTAATACTAAAGAACTAATTAAACCTGTTTCTTTTGAAAAAGAAAGACCTTCATTAATCGTTCAGTCAAGTGGTAGTACAGGTAAACCTAAACAAATAGTACATACTGAATATAATTTTAATTCAGCAGTTCAAAAGATGGCATATACTGATTTGCCTTTCTATAAAGGAAGTACAATGCATATATCTATTCCACCATTTATAATTTATGGACTTGGTAATTCTATTTATGCTAGTATGGTATTTTCTATGAAAGCGGAAATGAATCCGTTTGTAGAAGAAAATACTGTATATAATGATTTGGGTAAATTTGATATATCTTTAGCAGCACCACTTCATTATAGATTTATATATAATAAATTATTGGAATTAAATAATAGTATAGATTTATTAAAAAAAGATAATTCTTTGGAAGCAAAAAAGGAATTAAAAATTAAATTGAAAGAATTAAAAAGAGTTATGAATGGTATTGATAGAGCAAGGGTATTTGTATCTGGTGGAGATAAGATTGGTAGTGAAGAATTAATTGCAATGCAACAATTATTTAATAAGATTATTGTTAATGGATATGGAAATAATGAGTGTTTAGGAGCAACAATTGTTTCACCAATGTATGCAAATAAACCTGGTAGTATTGGTGTTCCAATGCACGGAATAGCAACTAAAATTATTAATCCTGAAACTGGTATGGAAGTATCTGATGGTGAAATTGGGGAACTATATATATATTCAGATAATTTGTTCTTGAAATATTTAAATAATGAAGAAGAAACTATGAAGATAAAAGAAAAAGATAAAGATGGTAAGGAATGGGTTAAAACAGGAGATTTATGTTATAAAGATGCTGATGGTTATATTGTTCCAAAAGGTAGAAATAGGAGACTTATAAAAAAAGAAGCGTTTAAAATAAGTCCTGATACAATTGAAGAAGTAATTAGTTCATTACCATTTGTTAAAGAGTGTGTAGTAGTAGGGGTTAATGATGTTAAATCTTTAAGTGTTCCAATGGCATTTATAGTTTTAAATGATAAATCATTAATGTTAGAAAATATTATATCTGAAATTAAGGAAAAATGTATTTGTGAATTACCTGATTATGTGGTTCCAACTTATTTTGAAGTAATTGATAAAATACCTTATACACCAAATGATAAACAAGATTTCAGATTATTAGAAGATATGGGGAATAAATTGGTTGATAGTAAAAAGAAAGTTTTAAAAAAATAGTGTTTTGACTACATTAAATAAATGTGGTATAATTAGTTTGTTGTTTTTAAGGGGGAAATTATAATGGAAAAAAACAAATTAGAGAATATGACTGGTTATGCATCAAAAGATATGCCTTGGTTAAAGTATTATCAAGAAAATGCTTATGAAAACGCAATTAATATTCCGAGTGGTAAAACTATATGGGAAGTAATTGAAGAAAGTTTAATAAAGTATAAAGATGTTCCTGCGATAGAATATTTTAAAAGAGAAATATCAAGACCTGATTTTATTGAGTCAGTATATACTTGGGCTAGGGCACTTAGGGGATTAGGAATTGAAGAAAATGAAATTGTACCAATATATGGAACATTTTTTCCTGATATATTTTCAATAACTTGTGCTTTAAATGTTATTGGGGCAACTGCTTATTTTCTTAAATTATCAATGTCTAAGAAGGATTTTGAAATAGAAACTTCTGAGGCAACTCACGCGATTGTTTATGATGGAATGTGGAATAATGTTAAAGATATATTTAGTGATGATAGATTTAAAAAAGTAATTATTGTTACTGCAGCAGATTCAATGTTAAGACCTAAAAAGGATATAGTAGCATTTTTGAATTATGTAGAACAATTAAAAAGTAAATCTTTAGTGCCTAGAAAGGATAAATATATTTGGGTTGATGATGCTAAGAAAATGGCAAATTATTATACTGGTGAAGTTAAAGTTCCTTTTGTACCAAATAGAAATATATTTATTACTTCATCTTCTGGTACTTCTTTAGGTGGTAAAGTAAAAGGTACTATTGCTACTAATGAAAGTGCTATATCACAATTATATCAAGCAAATAATGCAGGAATTAATTATTTTGCTGGTGATAGATGTTTAACTAATTTTCCACCAACTGCTTCAACTTCTTTGAATTGTTTATTCTTATTACCAATTTACAGAGGTATGACTTTAGTTAATGACCCTAGAGTTAGTGAATCTGGTTTTTATAAACAAATGATGGATAGTAAACCAAATGTGGCATTAACTACTGGTAGTTTATGGGAAGCGTTTTTTAGAAATGTAGAAAAAGAATTAGCAAGTGGAAAAAAAGTTGATTTAAGTAATGCAAAGATGTGGATAATTGGTGGTGAAGGAACAAATCCTGCTTATTTCCAAAAGTGGAATAAATTAATGAAAGAGTGTGGTTCTGAAACTCCATTATTTAGTGGTTATGGTATGTCAGAAATATTTTCGGTATTATCTGTAGAAACAATGAAATCTGCTAGAGATGCTAAGACTGATATTCCAGTTATTAATGTAGGTATTCCATATCCTGGTACTAATGTTAAAATTATTGATAAAGGCGGAAATGAAGTTAAATATAATCAAAGAGGGGAACTAGTTATAAAATCTACTACTTCAATGAAGGGATATTATAATAAACCAGATTTAACTGCTAAAGCATTAAGTGATGGTTGGGTTCATACTGGAGATATATTTAGTATTGATGAAAATGGATTATTATATTTATGGGGAAGAGCAGATGATAAGGCAAAATTAATTAACAATGAAGAGGTTTATTTATTTGATATTGCTAATAAATTAAAATCTGATAATGATATTGTTGATGCTTTTGTTAATGCTATGCCTATTTCAAATAATGAAGTATCTTTAGTAGCACATATAATTTTTAGAAATGATTTTAATGGGAATAGAGAAGAAAAATATTTAGAATTAGATAAATTAGTTAAATCTGTTTTACCTGATAATGTTATAATTGATGGTTATAAAGAACATTATGTAACTTTTAAGTGTTCTCCAACAACTGTAAAGAAAGATAGAAAAGGTTTAATGACTGAATTAGATGGTTATGTAAAAGTAACTGATGATGGGGTATATTCTTTGGAATATAAAACTAATGATGATGGTGTTTTGTATAAAGAATATAAATCATTAAATGAAAAGAAATTAAAAAGAATAAAATAATAGAAGTATGAGGTGTTGCTTGTGTGGAATTTAGTATTTTTGTTTACGGGATTATTATTTATTATATTGTTATTAATAATCTTTTTGTCTAAACCAAAGATTAAGTCAAAAGAAAATAGAATTTTTTTGACTCTTTCTTTTGTTAATTTATTTGGCTTTATTATAGAGATTATGTTACAAATTTTTGTTAGAAAGTGTGGAATAGACTATTTTTTAGTTACTCCTCTTTCTAAAATATATTTAATTTATATATATTGTTGGTTTACGATATTTTCAATTTATACTTTTCTTGTATCTAAAACTTCTGAAAATATTAGTGAAGATAATTATAAATTAATTAAATATATGCATATTACTGTTATTATTTTGGGCATTATTGGGATAATGATAATGCCAATTAAAAAGTATTATTTTAATGGTGATATGTATAGTTATGGTATGTCTGTTGATTTTTTGAAGATAGTTTTAGGTATATATATAATTATTTGGATTATTAGATTACTTTGTAATTTTAAGACTATAAAAGAAAAGAAATATTATCCAATAATTATTACTATTTTAATGTTATTTGTTAATATTATTATTCAGTCAATAAATCCAACGGTATTAATTGCTACTTTTACTATGACTTTTACTTGTTATATCCTTTTCTTTACTATAGAAAATCCAGATATTAAAATGATGAAAGATTTAGCATTTGCTAATGAATTAGTCGAAGAGTCAAAGAATAGGACTTTAGGAGTTTTAAATGATTTATCAAAGGATTTACAGGGTTCACTTAGTAAATTACAAACATTTGGATATAAGAAAGTTAATTATAAGGATAATGAAGAAGTTACTGATGAGTTAAAATATATTAAGAATTATTGTATTGGTTTTGTTGATAGGGTATCTGGATTAATTGAGATAGGTAAGTTAGAAAGTGGTATTTTAGAAGAAAAATCTAGAAATTATGAAACTTTAGAGTTATTTAGTGAAATAGAAAAGTTATTTAATTATGAAAAGGGACATAAGAAAATTAATTTATTTATTGATTTTGATAAAGATGTACCAATGGTTTTATATGGTAATAGTAGTAAGATAAAGCAATTAATTTTAGTATTATTTGAATATTTAGTTAAGTATATTAAAAATGGTAATTTAGAAATAAGAATTGAAGCAATAAATGTTGGTAGATTTTGTAAGTTAAAATTTCATTTTATAAATTATAATATTAATAGTAAGATATTTGATAATGTTGATGATATTTTTAATAAAAAGATTAATAGATTAATTTCTTTTACTTCTTCGGATATAGATATTATTAATAATGAATTAGTGTTATCTTTTAATGAAAGGATAATAGACCCTTATTTGCTTCTTGAAGAAGATAAGGAAAATAAAGGTATTAATGTTAAGTATTTTGATATGTCTAAGAGAAATATTTTAATTGTTTCTAATAATAATAGTAATTTAAAAAAGATTTTGTTGTTATTAAAACCTTATAATTCTAATATTGATGTAGTAAATAGTTTTTATGAATTTAGGGATATATTATCAGATAATAAGACTTATGATTTGATATTAATTGATGAAGAGATTAATGATATAGAAAGTAATATTAGGTTATTAAAGAAGTTTGCTAATTATACTTTAAATGTTGTTATTATGACTTCAGAAATGGATAAAAATAGTCTTAATAATTATTTAGAAAATGGTTATGATGACTATATAATTAAACCAATAAATAAGCAAAATATTAATAATATTTTAGTAAAAATAATTAAGAATAAATAGTGCTTGGTAAAAAATACCGGGTGCTATTTTTGACAAAATGACTATTTTATGATAGAATATATATCGTTTTCTAAAAAACGAAGAGGTGAAAGAAGTGAAAATTAGTCGATCGAATATTGTTGAATTTACAATTACTTTAACAATGTTTCTAGTTGTAGTGTCTTCGGCATTTATTTTTGCTAATGGTAAAAATAATGTATCTGAAGAAAAAACTTATGTTTTAAATGAAGAAGTAAAAGATGGAAGAGTAGATAATACTAAAGATGAAGAATTAGAAGAAGAGGTAAAAGAAGAAATTCCAGAAGAAGAAATAGACCCTATAGTTTATGATAATATGACTTTAACAGAGTTATCTGATAAGTTAAATAAATCACTTAATTCTGATATGTCAGGTTATGGTAACTTTATAGCATCTTATACTATAGAAAAGGGAATAGACCCATATTTAGCAACTGCAATTATACTTCACGAAACTGGTTGTACTTGGGAATGTAGTAGATTAGTTAAGGAATGTCATAATGTCGGAGGTATGAAAGGTTCTGGATGTGGTTCATATGGATACTTTAATACACTAGAAGAAGGGATACAAAGATTTGTTGATAACATCTATAATAATTATTATGTTTATGGTTTAACTGATGCTTATTCAATGAATAGTAAGTATGCTGAGGACCCTGAATGGTCTATTAAAGTTAATAATCATATTGAAAAAATAAAAAATAGATAGGAAAAACTAGAAATTTCCTATCTTTTATTATATAATTAAATTGGTGATAGTATGAAAGATATAAAAGTTATATTTATGGGAACTCCTTCTTTTGCAGTTCCTGTTTTAAAAAAGTTAATAGAAAATACTAATGTTATAATGGTTGTATGTCAACCGGATAAAGAAAAAGATAGGAAAGGTAATATAATATTTCCTGAAGTAAAAAAAGTAGCAATAGAAAATGATATTGAAGTTTATCAACCAATAAAAATAAAAGATGATTATCAATATATATTAGATAAGAAACCAGATATTATTATTACTTGTGCTTACGGGCAAATAATTCCTGAAGTAATACTTAATTATCCAAAGTATGGTTGTATTAACGTTCATGGTTCATTACTTCCTGAATTAAGGGGTGGAGCACCAATACATCATGCAATAATTAATGGTAATAAAAAAACTGGTATGACAATAATGTATATGGATAAAAAGATGGATGCTGGAGATATAATTAATACTAGGGAAGTGGAAATATTAGATACTGATATATTAGATACTTTATATAATAAAATGAGTTTAGTTGGGGCAGACTTATTAATTGAAACATTACCTAGTATTATAAATGGTACTAATAAGAGAATTAAACAAGATGAAACAAAGGTAACATTTGGTTATAATATTACTAAGGAAGAAGAAATAATTAATTTTAATGATACGGCAAGAAATATTTTTAATAAAGTTAGAGGTTTAAATTCTATTCCTGGTGCTTCAACTTATTTAGATAAGAAAAGATTAAAGATATATGAAATAGAAATTACTGATAAGTTATCTAAAGATATACCTGGTAAAATAATAGATATTACTAAAGATAGTTTAATTGTTAATACTAAAGATTATTTGATAAAAATAAAGGATATAAAACTTGAAGGTAAAAAAAGATGTAAGGTATCTGAATATTTAAATGGTATTCAAAATAAAAAAGAATTAATAGGAATGGTATTAGAAAATGGAAAAGAAGTCATTTAAAGATAAATGGAAAGATAGTAAATATAAAGCAAAAGTTAAATTATCTGGTTATGGTATATTTGTTGTTATTATTTTAATTCTTGTATTATTTGGAGGTAATAATAATTCTAGTTTACCTAGTGATTTACCTGATACTAATAATAATGAAAATAATAATAATAATAGTGATAATAATATAAAAGAAAATGATATATTGATTACTTTACCAGATAACTATAATATAGAAATAAACTATGATAATAATATTATTAAATATGAAAATAGATTAGTTAATAATGAATTAGTAATAACAAAATATTATAATGATAATACTTGGGAATATAAATTAATTAATAATAAATATTATATTTTATCTAATAATAATTATATTTTAACTACAATAGATAAAGTATATGATAATATTAAATATGATTATATAGATATAAATAATATTAATAATTATTTAAAATATTCAGTTAAAAATAATAATATTTATAATATATATTTAAAAGATATTATTTTAAATAATAATTCTAATGATTATATAACTATAGAAATAAATGATAATAATATCTATATAGATTATACTAATTTAGTAAATACATTAGAAAATAAAAAATATGATACTTATACAATAACTATTGAATATAAGTAAATTATATGTTACAATTTTATTGTAAAATAAAATAGATTTATGAATTTATTGGTTAAAAGATCCCAAATAATTCGCAAATCAACAAAAAATATAGAAAGAAGGTGCTCTCTCATGAATATTAATGTTGTTAACTCTAAGTTAATTGGGGGGGGGCAAAATAACTATCTAAATGCTTATAATATAAGGAATTATAATAAAAATAACTATAGAGAATTATCTAGAAATAGATAAATTTTTCTATAGTTTTTTTAATACCTAGAAAGGATAATTATGGAAGAAAATAATAATATAATAACTAGTCAAACAAACATAAAAAAAAGACATAAAAATATTAAAATATTAATTACATTTATTACATTAATATTCTTATTAGCAGGAGGAACTTTTGCTTGGTATTCTTGGAACGCAAGTGATATTGGAGTAGACTTTGTAATAAACTCAAATATCAGAATAGCAGTAGATGGTGGAGTAGATATAACAGGAAAAGAATTAT
>OJAW01000746.1_pt1 | contig 21368 bp, 14 predicted proteins | sample 1589151 | NCBI WGS metagenome assembly OJAW01 (sample SAMN03283290) | human gut metagenome | biome: human-associated habitat; material: feces | host: Homo sapiens | place: Peru | collected 2012
ATGACATTTTTTGAGATGTCGATGCCGATAAATGATTTATTTTTCATACCTTTGTTCCGCATTTTGCAGGAAGGAACTCTCTATGTCAGGGTAAGCCACATCTTTTATAAGCTGGCGCACAGCTAAATCCCTAAACGGCACTTGGTCTGGCATTTCAGGCAGGGGAGACTAGATCAGGGAAAGGTCTTTGTCTAAGACAGAATAGTTCACTACCCCCGTCCGGAGTTCCTTCCTTTTCAGATGCTCCGGCAAAGGTAGTGAAAAAACGCAGACAAAAAACTTAATCGCGGGGATAGTTATAATCTAAGACGGGGGTAGTTCACTTTTGCTGCATTTTAGTTCTTGTATGCATCTGTCTCCACATATGGTGTTCCACGTTTAATCACGGCAAACATACGTAACACCAGCTTGAACTTGACGGCGTTGAGTACTATGCTACCGCATTTCTCCTTGCGCTTTCGCTGCCAATATTCCCTGAGGGTGGGACTGTGCGTTATGGCCGACACGGCGGATATGGACAAGTCGGCCTTGGCCTTGGAGAATCCCTTGCAGGACACGGAGGTACGCTTCCTCACGGAGGTCCCCGACTCTTTGGGGAAAGGTGCGATGCCTATGTAGCAGGCATATTTTCTGGGATTGGTTATGGCAGTGAAATTCTCCGTCAGTATGATTGTCTCAAGTGCCACGACGTGTCCTATTCCAGGTATACTGAGCAACAAGTCATAATTCTTGCGTATGCTCGCTTCCTCATCCAAGCAGCAGGCGATTTCCTCATCCACGGCTTTTATGCTCTCTTTTAGCGAGCCTAGCAATAGTCTTTTTCTTTCCATAGACGACTCTGTGTCATATGCACAAGTGTCATGAAGTTGCTGCTTGTAGAGGACAGACTGTTTGGAGTCCTGCTTTCGCTCTGCATAAAGGCGCTTCAGTTTGAAATAGATTGCTGGAGGAAGCCTTGAGGGACTGCGAAGAATTTTTTTGTGATTTTGTTCACAATAGATGGCTATGCGGAATGCATCCAACTCGTCAGACTTCACACGGTCGAGGGAACGCTGCCCTGCATCCAAGTCTGGCTCGAAACGATGCATCTTACGGGGATCAACCATACCATAGATATACTGGTGACTCTCCAGCCACATCCTGAAATCTTGGCAATAGAGTCCTGTATGTTCCATGCAAAACAATAGATTGTCAAATCTATTGGCTATCTTCGCCAACCATGAGGCGACTTCCTTAAATCCTGATGTATCGTTGCTCACTTTTATGTGGGCATTTTTCCAATCTATTGTCTCACCGTCATAGTAAGCCAGGTCGAGAGTCTTCTTCGAGACATCTACACCAATGTAAAGTTCTTTATCCATATTCTTGACATTTTTAAGTTTTATAGAAGCAAGAAAAAAGGATTTGGATGGTGAAGGACTAAATCAGCACATAGCTATTTGCTAGAGTAGTTAATAGTACACCTTAACACCAATTAACCAAATCCATGTTACTTGATTCTGGGTGCAAAGGTAAAAGAGTAGTTGCCTAAGGGGATTTGAACTTAAAATAAGCATAATAGGAGGCGATGATTAATCTTAATAGAAGCTAATGGTTAGTCTTAATAGAAGCTTGAATTAGCCCCAGCAGTTAACCCTGGATGGGAATAAGAGAGAAACGAATGTCTTTCTTCATTGTAAATATTTCCTTCTATATTTTGCCAACTCGTTTTTAGTCGATGTAGCTCTCAAGAAATGGATTTCAGTATTTTTTCGTTCATATTTTCAATATTCACACACAAATAAGATTCAGTTGAAAATACAGAAATCTCAGCAAGGAAAATGTAAAGAGAAACTCCCGAATGCCTCTGATTAATAATATGATGAAGGGTGATGAAGGGTGATGAAGGGTTGAATTGCACCCTTCAACCCCTGAAACCCCGATAAACACAGGGATTTCAGGCGGAAAGATGAAGGGTGACGAGATTTTACGAGTGCCGTTTCTAAAAAAATCCTGATATTCGATAAATACCCCTATATTTCCAAAATGTTTGCTTACGGCACTAATGTGCCTTGGCTGGAGCACCAAAGTGCCCTGGCTGGAGCACTTTTAGGGCACAGAGAACTATAGTGCTAACTCTCAGAGATAGTGGTGCTATCTTTCAGAGATAATACTGCATTATAGCCTTTTTAGATTTTATCCTCTCAAATCAGATATGTAAAGGAGGTCTTTGACAAGTTGGAAAATGGCGAAATAGAGCCATATAGTCTTCTTGAAATAACTAAAATGGAATTGGCAAAAATGGAAATTCTATCAAAAATGGATGAAGGATTATGGCTTACAGATGTATATATTTTGACAAAGCCGTTATATTTGCTGCCTGATTTTAAGTTCAAAACATAAGGTCAGACAGTTTTCATTATAACTATTCATTTAAGAATTTATAAAAATTACGCTGCCTTCTGTTACAAATGAAACAAATTCATTATCTTTGCAAAAACAATTCTTATGTCAGAAGACATAAATCGTTTGAAGTTGATACTGGTCGAAAAGGAGAAGACCAGCAAATAGTTGGCGGATGAGCTGGATGTGAATCCCTCCACCGTGTCGAAATGGTGTACAAACTCTTCACAGCCAGACTTGGCCACCTTGTTGAAAATCACAGACCTGCAGAAGATTGACACCAAGGAATTCATCGTAAGGGAATATGATGCCTTTCTTCGGAAGAAAATGAAAAAGAAATAAAAAGAGACTATGAACATTGAGGAACTTGAAAGGCTTATAGCCAACGATGAGAACGTACATCTGGAGTTAAAGAAAACTACAGGTGAACTGAAGGATGGGATGCACACGGCTTGTGCATTCCTAAATGGTGTTGGCGGTTGGCTCGTGTTCGGCGTAGCCCCAAAGTCTCTCAAGATTCTCGGACAGGAGGTGACGGACAACACGCAAAGGGAAATTGCCCAAGCGTTGAGTGGTCTCGAACCAGCCGTTACGGTTGACATCCAATATGTTGATGTGCCAGACAGACCGAGTTGTCAAGTCATAGCCATATATTTCGAAGCATTCGTTTGGGGAACTGCGCCCTACACGTATCATGGCTGTCCATATTATAAGGTGGAGAGTACCACGAAATTGATGCCACGCACGATGTTTGAGGAACGACTGCGTGCCAACAAGCCCAACTTTTATGCGTGGGAGCGGCAAACGGCTGATGGTATTACCATTGACGATATGGACGAGAAACTTATAAGAGGAGCTTTGCGTCTTGGCGCAGAGAAGAACCGTATGCCAGTCACGGCTTTGACAGAACCATTGTCAGACGTACTCGGCAAGCTCGATCTGCTGAATGACGGTGTTCCCAACAATGCCGCTGCTGTTCTGTTCTCCACCAAATTAAGAGGCTACACACAGATGCAGTTGCGCTTGGCTCGTTTCCGTGGCATCAACAAGATAGAGTTCATCGACAACCAGAGGGTGGAAGGCAACTTCTTCCAACTGCTTGATGCTGGTATGGCTTTCTTCTTGAAACACCTGAACATGAGTGGCAAGATTGTTGGCTTCCGTCGTGAGGAGAATATGGAGGTGCCTGCTGAGGCATTGAGAGAAGCCCTTACAAACTGCCTTTGTCATAGGCAAATGGAGAAGTACAACCTTACGCCGAGCATTGCCATATACGATGACCGCATAGAGATAGAGAATCCAGGAGTGTTGCCACCGCAACTCAATACGGAAACCATCAAGCAGTCGCATAGTTCTTATCCATACAACCCCATCATAGCAGAAGTGCTTTATCGCACCACGTTCCTCGAAAGTTGGGGTTCGGGCGCATCCCGTATCATGGAGGCATGCAAGGTGCAGAATGTGTCTGAACCGACATGGAGCATCAATGGCGGATTCATTTGCGTGACCTTTGTGCGTCCTATAACCGACCCGATGAAGATGCCTGTTGGACTACAACTTGGGCTACATTCTGAACAAGTAGGGCTCAAGCTGGACCCAAGTAGGACCCAAGTAGGACCTAAGTTGGACCCAAGTACCGCTCAAGTGGTAGAATTGTTGTCTGTAATGGAGGATAAATACTATTCTATATCGCAGCTTATGGAGATATGCGGAAAGAAGAGCCGCAAGAAATTCCGCGAGAATTACATTCTTTCGGCACTCGATGAAGGGGCATTAGAGCGTAAGTATCCGAACTCGCCCAATCATCCTCGCCAGCAATACAAGTTGACGGAACAAGCATTAGAATGGAAACGTGGACAAAAGTAAGTCTTATCGAAATACCGCCCGACTTTAAACACCAAGCCTAAAGTCGGGCGGTTTTCTATCTTTTCCCGAAAGCCTCTGATTAATAATATGATGAAGGGTAATGAAGGGTGATGAAGGGTTGAAATGCACCCTTCAACCCCTGAAACCCCGAAAAACACAGGGGATTCAGGCGGAAAGATGAAGGGTGACGAGATTTTACGAGTGCCGTTTCTAAAAAATCCTGATTAAGACATGGGCAAGTATCCTAAGAGACTTTGTCATCAATCTTAGGATACTTTATTAAGGGTGTTTTTATTCAACTTTCTCAAATGTCCATTGATAAACATAATCAACAACATCGACAAACCTGTAAATCTCCAATGGTGTTCCATAGAGTAAATGATGAGAATACAAATGCATGTATCCGTCAACAGGATTGGCAACTAACTGGAGGTAGTATGTGTTAGGTTGTCCTGATCCAGTGACTAACCAGCGGTATGAATAAGCATGCTCCTTATTATATAGGTCGATCTTAAGCGGAGCACTCGCATCCACACGATTATTTTCTGTGTGGAAATAAAGCCGAGTACTTCCATCTAATAGATAAATGGAGTATGTACAGTCTGCATTTTGTTCCACTTGCCATGTATATGTGCCGTTATAAGGAGAGTTTCCTAATTCAAGACCAACATTTGGTGTTTTAGAGTCATTGGTAGTATGAACATAATAAGGGTCGCGGTGAATCCTATATGTACCAGGTGTTAATGGTGTTGGAATTGTTACCTTTTCGAATTGCCATTTATATGCTTTCTGTTCAGCTTGTTGGCGCATATAATAATATTCCACAGTGTTTCCTTCGCCTCCAGAAGCATTTTTGCAGTGAAGGTATTTAAGCTTGTCCGAAGCTGACTGAATATAGAAACTTCCAGTACCATCTCTTGTTGGAGTAATGAACCATTTGGTGAGAGCAAAACTTTCTCTGTTCATTTCTGTTGTTTTGACGGTAGAGCTTTCTGGAATACTTCCATCAGTACTACCCATAAGAGAAGTTTCTGTTCCCATGAGTTGAATAGTATAAGTTCCGTCTCTAACTGGTTCCCCATGATTATCTCGTTCATAATCAACCAACCAATAGAACGAAGACCGATAATCTTCTTGAAACGTGCGTAATGTAATGTCTGCTCCTTGTGTGAAATTGTAATTCTGCGGACAAAGTTTTCTACCACCATCCAACTGGGTAGTTATAGTGTAAATGCCTGGGACGATGGTTGAAATTTGTTTGTTCTGGTTGAGTCTTCCGTTATCAGCAAATACTTGCCAAAGATGAGCATCTTCTGTTCCTTGTTTTTCTGCTTTGAATACTACACCTGCTTGAGTTGGATAGTCGCCAGAATACACCGTTAATGTTTGCGACATGATAGGTTTTATCTTAATTTTTCTGCCCATAGGATTTGGTCTCTCTACAATATACTTGTAGTGATTTTCCCAACCGCTGTGCCAATCATTTAATTCCACTATCTGGTTTGCAGAAAAATCTCTGCTCTTAGGATGGATAGCTTTATTAGGATATGTTTTGCTGAAGATATTGTAGGAATCATCTAAATCTTTTTTGAAAATATAATGATTAGAAAGAGAAGGGTAGATGTCTCTATCCGCTACCAAAGGAGATGAACTCGTGGTAAATGGTCTTATAGGAACAAGTCCAAATACTGTATTCATGTTATCAACAATTTCATAGCCCATATTGGTTATGAAATCGTTTCGTTCCAAGTCGTGCTTGAATTTGAGAAGATTGAATCTCCATTTATAATAAGGTGCTTCTGCTCCTTTATAGTAATCTACTTTTAGAATTTTCTTAGTAGAAAAAGGCTTCTGATCAACTCTCATGTATAAATGAGGACGCTTTTCTGAATGAATAAAGAAATAGCCATCACCAGCAGGTTCCAACAACCAGTTTGTATTTCCTTCTGCAAAATCAAGTTTGACATATTGGGCAGTTTCAACATCATCAACAGAAAGATAACGTTCATTGTAAGCCATTCTGATTTTGCACACATTTAGACTACCTGCAATAGGTGAGATTACCCATTGCCTTGTAAATTCATTACCCACTGTAGAGGTTGGCTGCATGTCAATAAGTGTGCCTACTGCAGTTCCTGCTTCTTCTGAAGCCCAGCAAAGGTTGGCATCTGCAGCAGCACTTGCTGTGTACATTCCGTTTGGAATACTTTCTCGGGCATATAAGATTTTTACTTGTTCTTCCGTTAAGGCTTGGTTATATACTTTAAAATCATCAAGCACAAGTTGGGGTGTTCCCGTTCCTCCAAGTCCCCATTGTGTGGCTTGTAATAAACTTTGGAGACCGAAATAGTGGAGAGCTTTTTCCATTCGTCCGTAAGGTTCGAAAAGATAGAGACTCATGCTGTTTCCTCTATGTACAATGAATACTTGGTACCATCCAAGACGGTTCGTAAAGTTTATAGGATCCCAAAACCAAAGTCCATAATTCTCAATATCTGCTTCCTTGTTTAATACATATCGGTCTATAACGGCTCGGTCTCCTTTATGATAAAAGCCTAACATATATTTACCAACATTATTTTTGGCATAGAAGCATCTGTATTCTGCATCTGTAGACTCCCATGGTATTGCTCCTTTTTTCTTAGGATAGTTTTGCTCGATTTTCGTCCAAAATGAAATAGTAAATCCATTTTGATAAGTCGATCCTTCAAAGAAGTTTGGAGTTGAAATATAAGTATTGGAAGCTAAACAAGTAGCTCCGTTTACAATACCAAATCTGTCTTGACATCCAAAGGCTAACCCATGTATAGTTCCATCTTTTCTATTGATATTTTCTTTTGCGCTTCCGTCGTTCAAAGCATAATGTCTAATAGGAGTTGGAACTTGAGATAAAGTCAGTTGGGTTCCTGCAAGTAATATAGTTATAAGATACAAAAAACGTTTCATTTTGTTCTCCTCTCACATTTAGTTAAATAGTCAATTAATAACTCGCTTCGGTCTGTTATTACGTAATCTGCACCATGAAGGAACAACCAATCCCAATCTCCACGACCATCATCCAAAAAATTATTTGGGTCTTTATCTTGGAAATCGTATGCACGTATGATAGGGTCGGTGTCAGTTAGAGGTATTTTTTCTGCAATTACACCATCTCCTGTTTCTGGCCAAAAAGAATATTGCCCTAACCAAACTCCAGAGTTTTTTACTTGCACAAGATAATTTATTATAGGATCATTTGTTTGTTTATAAACGAGTTCCATGGCATAAATTTTATGAGTGTTTAGAAATTCGTTTATATATGAAGATAGGTTAGACGTAGTGGAAAATGCGATAGGAGTATAAATGAAATCATCTAAAGTTACTCCTGCTTTGGTTAAGATTTTGTTGTTTAAATCAGCTAAGCGCATCTTCCCCTTTATAACACATTGCCAAAGCATGCCTTTTTGCTTAAGTAGCTTAAGAACTCGAATCATTGTTGTATCAAACAATTTTCCAACCTCCTTTATGTCAATTGCAGCTACAGCTTTGTCTTTTAAATAATCAAGCGCATCGGTTAAAGTTAATACTTTATATGGAGATGTTGTTCCATCTTCATATTTTAAAAAAAGAGTATTTACATAACTCCAATTTTCTTCCCTTAGTCGCCCGTTTCCTGTTGTCATTCTGTCTAGACAAGCATCATGGAATACAACCATGATATTATCTTTTGTGACACGTACATCCATTTCCACTATGTCTGCTCCTATAGCCATAGCCATATCATAAGCTTTGGTGGAATTTTCTGGAAAATCAGCCCAATATCCTCTATGTGCGGAAACGAGAGTATAGTTGGGATGTTGTAGTCTGTGTTTGATAATATCTACAACTTCTTCTACATGTTCTTTTTGAGCATAGCAGAAACTTGGTACTAATATAAGCATTAGTACGGAAATAATCTTTTTTAGCTGGGTCATAAAGTTTCCTCCTTTCTAAAATGTTATTTTATTATTTCAAAATTACAAAAAAACTAAGTAGTGTATTCTAAAATTGTGATAAAAAATCTAAATAATAGCTCAAAATGTTGATATTGTGCATTTATTATTAGTTGAATTTTATGTTGTTTGCGAACACACAAAAAAAGTGAAATAAAAATTTCATTTTAACAGGATTGTAATTGGGTGCAACGAAAAATATAATTGTCTTCAATGCGTAATCGTCTTAGGACAAATTATTAACTAAATAAATATTATATGAACTTAAAACGAATTTCAGCGTCATGCTTTTGTTTGCTGTTGGCTGGACAAATGGCAGTTTTTGCTCAGACCGTCAGCTTCGGTTCAAACAAGGTAACGCTCAAGTCTGCTTTTGAGAAGATTGAGCAGTCTTCCAAGTACAAGGTTGCGTACAATTCTTCTCAGTTGGATGCTAACCGCACAGTCACGTTAACCAAAAAGAGTGATGATGTATTTGGTATGTTGAACCAATTGCTCAAGGGTACAAATTGTACTTATGAATTGGAAGGCAACTACATCGTCATTAAGTCTCAGCACAAAGGAAAAGCTCAAAGCCATGGTAAGAAAATCAAGGTAAAGGGTGTTGTAAAAGATGAAACTGGCGAGCCAGTTATCGGAGCAACAGTCATGGAAAAAGGCTCTGCCAATAATGGAGTAATTACCGATTTGGATGGTAATTATACGATTGAGATTGCCTCTGATGGTTTGTTGGCTGTATCTTATATCGGTTGCAAAGATCAGGAAATTAAAGTAAACGGTCGAGAAGTTATTAACGTCAATTTGGCTGATGATAACAAGGTACTCGACGAAGTTGTGGTTGTAGGTTACGGTGTGCAGAAAAAGCGTGACGTATCTACTGCTGTGTCTTCTGTAAAGGCTGAGGCTCTTGCCAATAATCCTGCTTCTGATTTCCGTCAGGCTTTGGCAGGTAAGATGCCTGGTGTTCAGGTAACTGTACCAAGCGGTGATCCTGAGGGAAGCGTAAGCATCCGAGTTCGTGGTGTGAGCACAGTCAATGCTGGTAGCGATCCTCTCTATGTAGTAGATGGAGTACCTATGGAGCGTGGCTTTGCCAACTTGAATACGAATGATATTGAGTCTGTAGAAGTTTTGAAAGATGCTTCTGCAGCAGCTATCTATGGTAGTCGTGGTTCTAATGGTGTTGTTCTCGTAACTACCAAGAAGGGTACTTCTGATAAGCTCTCAATTTCTTATGATGGATATGTAGGTATACAGAACGTATCTAAGAAATTGGATATGATGAACGCTTATGAATATGCAGAATTCGTAAAGGACGCACGTGACAATGCATACCTTTCTAAAGTCCCTGGTGGATCAGCAAGTGATCCTAATAGTGTACGCCCTAAAGGAAACATGCAGATTGCAGCTGATTTCTTCCCATATTTACAGGGTGTTAAAGGCTTGACAGATACAGATTGGCAGGATGCTATCTTCCGTACTGCAATGACTACTGGACACAATGTTTCTTTATCAGGAAAGTCAAACAGTATCAATTATTTCGTATCAGGTAACTATATGAAAAAGGAAGGTACAATCATTGGTTCTGATTTTGAAAAATATGGTGGTCGTTTGAATCTTTCAGGTCAGCATAAGCGCTTGAAATTTGGTGTAAACTTCGCACCTTCTTATTCTGTTTCAAATACTGTAGATGCATCTGGAGCTGGTGGTATTGTTCAGTCTGCTTTAATGATGCCTCCTATTTTCCCTGTTTACAACGCAGACGGTTCTTATAATTATCAGGGTAATGGTTACTTGCGTATTGGTACAGACTATGAGCACAATGAGGTGTTGAATCCTGTTGCTATGGCTCGCTTACAGTCAAATGTTACTGATCGTATGTCTATTACTGGTAAGGTATATGCAGAATTGGAATTGATGAAGGGACTTTCTTATAAGTTGTCTTTGGGTGGTGATTATTATGGTGCTCATAATGATAAATATCGTCAGTCTTCTTTGCCTTTGAAGGGAAAAGATTATTATGATTCTCCTTCAAACCCAGTAGGTTACAGTTCTTCTTCTTTCTTCTTCAACTGGTTGGTAGAAAATCAATTGACTTATACTACTACTATCAACAAGAAGCATAACATTACTGCTATTCTTGTACAATCTGCACAGAAGGAAACCAAGAAAACCGACAACGTGACAGCTACAGATTATCCTAACGATTATATCCAGACTGTAAATGGTGGTACTGTGACTAAGGGTGGTTCTGATAAGACACAATGGTCTATCGCTTCTTACTTGGCTCGTGTTCAGTACAACTACGAGGGACGCTACATGCTTTCTGCTGCGATTCGTACCGATGGTTCATCACGTTTCGGTAAGAACAACCGTTGGGGCTATTTCCCATCCGCTTCTGCTGCTTGGCGTATCAGCGATGAGCAGTTCTTTAAGAATGTGAAGGAATTGTCTTTCATCAATGACATGAAGATTCGTGCCAGCTATGGTGTTACTGGTAACTTCGAAATTGGTAACTACGACCATTTGGCAACAATGTCAACTGATAACTATATCTTAGGTGCTAATGGTGGTTTATTGCAGTATGGTTATAAGCCAGATAATATCAAGCGTGATGATTTGAGTTGGGAGAAAAACCAGATGATTAATGCAGGTATTGATCTTCAGATGTTCGATGGCTACATCGGTTTCTCTGTAGATTACTATAACACCAACACATCTAATATGTTGCTCTATGTACCAGTACCTCTCTTGACAGGTTACAGTACTTCTCTTCAGAACATTGGTAAGGTAAACAACCGCGGATGGGAATTGGCTTTGACTTCTCAGCATACATTTGCTAATGGTTTCGGCTATTCTTTCAATGCCAACTATGCCAAGAATACCAATGAGGTAAAAGAGTTAGGTCCTGGTAATGCTCCTATTATTTCTACTGGTAGTGTAGGTCATGCTTTCTATAAAACAGAGGTCGGCAAGCCTATTGGTAACTATTATCTCTTGGTGCAGGATGGTATTTTTGCGACAGCAGAAGATTTGAAGAAATATCCTCACTTTGATAATACTGAAGTAGGTGACTTCCGCTTTGTCGATGTCGATGGAGACGGAAAGTTAGATTTGGATAAAGACCGTACAATCTGCGGCAACTATATGCCTAAGTTCACTTATGGTTTCGGCGGTAAACTCTGGTATGCAGGTTTCGATATGGACTTCAACTTCCAGGGTGTTTATGGCAACAAGATTCTGAATTTGAATAAGCGTTACCTTGACAACATGGAGGGAAATACCAATGGTACAAAGATTGCGCTTGATCGTTGGAGAAGTCCTGAGAATCCTGGTAGCGGTTTTGTAAATAAGGCAAACCGTAAGCAGACAGGTTACAACAGCCGTACTTCAACCTGGCATTTGGAGAGTGGTTCATACCTTCGTCTTCAGAACCTTTCATTAGGTTATACTTTGCCTCGTGCACTTACTCAGAAGTTTAAGGTAGAGAAGTTGAGAGTTTATGTTTCAGGACAGAACCTCTTCACTATTACTGACTATAGCGGTTATAACCCAGAAGTAAATGCCCGTCCATCTAAGAACCTGACTCCAGGTGAGGACTATGGTACTTATCCTTTGGCAAGAACATATATGTTTGGTTTGAATCTCACATTATAAAGAATTTTACGTCATGAAAAAGATAATATTATTAGCATCAATGGCCGCTCTGCTTATGACTTCTTGTGGAGATAGCTTTTTCGACTTAGAGCCATCAAGTAGCGTAATCATTGACAAAGTATATAAGACTGCAAGCGATTACAATGTAGCTGTAATAGGTTGCTATTCCAAATTGCAGTCACAGGTGAATTTCTATACAGAATGCTGCGAGTATCGTAGTGATAATCTTTCATTGAGTGCACCTACAGCAGGTACTCAAGATCGTTACGATATAGACCATTTTGCAGAGAAACCATCTAATGGAATCCTTAGCTCTTATTGGGCAAACTTCAATAACAACGTTTATCGTTGTAATCTTCTGCTCGACCAGATTGACGGTGCAAACTTTGCAGAAGGCTTGAAGAAACAGTACAAGGGTGAAGCGATGTTTATCAGAGCTTTGAACTATTTTAATATGTATCGTATTTGGGGTGGTGTTCCTGCTACAAAGCATGTTGTAAGTGCAGCAGAGGCTTTGAAAGTGGCAAGATATTCTGATGAGCAGATGTTCGACTTGATTGCTGGTGATTTGAAGGAGATTATTGATAACAACTATCTTCCTGAATCTTACTCATCAGCAGATATGGGTAGAGCAACATCTGGAGCAGCTAAGGCTTTGCTCGGTAAGGTTTATCTTACTTTCCATAAGTGGGAAGAAGCAAGAGATATTCTTTCTCAGCTGATTGGAAAATATCAGTTGGTTAGCCCTATCGCCCAGGTCTTCAATGTGGATAACAAGAACAATAAAGAGATTATCTTTGCTGTACATTTCAATAAGGAAATAGAGGGAGAAGGTCACAGCTATTGGTACAATCTTACCAATTCAACTGATGATACCAACCAGACAAGTTCTCTTCTCAATACTTATCCTACAGATGATGCTCGCAAAGATCTCATAACTTATGTACAGGCTGCGAAGAATGTGTATTTGATGAGAAAATTCTATGATACAAAGAGTACAACCTTCAATACTGTAGGTAATGATCAGATTCTCCTTCGTTATGCAGATGTTCTTTTGATGTATGCTGAGGCTCTTAACGAAATCGAGTATGATGCATCTGAGGGTTCTCTTGCTCTCAAATGTCTTAATGCCGTAAGAGAAAGAGCAGGCATCTCTAATTTGACTGCAAGACAGCTGCCTTCAAAAGAGAAGTTCCGCAAAGGCATCTTGGTTGAGCGACAGAGAGAGTTCCCTTATGAAGGTCAGCGTTGGTTCGACTTGGTAAGAATGGGATTTGCAAAGAGTGTAATGGCAGAAAATGGTATTGAAATCAGTGATTATCAGTTACTATTCCCTATTCCTCAGCAAGAAATTGAGAAGGTAGGTGATGAGACTATCCTTTGGCAAAATCCTGGATATGATAATAAATAATAAATGATTATAACATGAAAAAGATAATATATTTGCTGTCATTAATGACAGTCTTAATTCTTGCTTCTTGTAGCGATGATCTTCCAAAGGCAAGTTGGGACATTTGTCAGGTAAGTAGCTTTAACGCTACGGCGCAGGATGAGAAAGTATTGTTGGAGTGGGCTCCTATGCAGGGAGCCAACCCAACAGGTTATTTGGTCAATTGGACACCGGAAGTTGCTACATACGAAGGTGGTTCTGCAGAGTTGGATGCAAAGACTACCTCATATACTATAACAGGTTTGGTTAACAAGGTTACTTATACCATCACCATCCAGGCCATCTATGGCAACCAGCGTTCTATGATTTCTACAACAAAGGCAAGACCTGTTTCTGATACAGAGCCTTTCAAAGTTTGGTCAACAGACATGCCTAATGGTGGTATGGTGAAGACTGCAAATGCAGTATTCTCTTTAGATGGAAATACTTTCTACTTGCCTTCAGCTGGTGCAACTGGTGATGTAACTGCTTTTGATGCAATGACTGGTGCAGTGAAATGGACTGCTGCTATTCCTAAGACAACCTATGGTGGTGGTGTTGCTGTTGGCAAAGATGGAACTTTGTATCAGGGTGCTCGCAATGCAACCTTGTATGCTATCAATAGCGATGGTTCACAGAAATGGACTTATGCAACTGGTGCTGCTAACAAGAACCTGGATTGCTTCCCTGCAGTAACTGCTGACGGACAAACAGTATATGTACTTGATGGCGACAATGTTCTTCATTCTATCAATACTGCAACTGGTGCAAAGAATTGGAATGTAAAACTGACAGGTACAAAGAATAAGGCAGGTGCTGTTGCTATTGACAAAAATGGTAATATCTATGTGGGTACACGTTCTACTATTTACGGTTTCAAGGCAGATGGTACTCAGCTTTGGAAGGTTGCTGGTAAAGTTACAGAAATTGGTTCCTTTGCTTTGGATGGGGAGACCCTTTATGCTGCACAGATTGGCGGTGCTGGTTTGTTGGCATTGAACACATCTGATGGTTCTACTAAGTGGAGTGTTGAAGCTGCGGGCGATATTTATGCTCCTATTGTTGACAAGAGCGGTAATATCTACTTCACTGATAAGGGTGGTAAGGCGCTTTATGCTGTTGATAAGGCGGGACAACTGAAATGGAAGTTTACAATTGAAGCAGCTCCTACTTATTGTTTCCCTGTTCTTGACGATAAGGGTACTGTCTATTTCGGTAGTGGAGCAGGTCGCATCTATGCGGTTGACAGTTCAAATGGTGAGGAACTTTGGCACATGGATTCAGAAGGTACAGATAATAATGCCAAGATTATGTCTGGTATGACTATCGGTGAGAATCAGATTCTCTATGTGTCTTATATCGGTGGTAATGTTGCAGCAATCAAGATCTTTGCAGGTCCAGAGAAATCAACATGGAGCTGCAGAGGTGGAAATATTCATGGTACAAACCAATATTAATATTGAATCAGTATGAAAAAAATATATTTATTCATCGCATTATTCTCTTGCGTCCTGTTTTCATGTGGAAATGACGAAGATGGAATGACTTATGCGCAGCCTATCGAGGTAGGCGAAACTACCGACATGAAGGCTGCTAAAGAAGTTGCAGAAGCTTTGTGGGCAACAACTCCATTGCAGCAGCAACCTCTTAATGCTGAAAGAACTGAAGTTTTTAATAAAATCCAGAAGATGGCAGATGATTGTTCTTCAGATTTCTTTGAAAGCTATATTGCAGCATTGGACCAGTCTGCAGAAATGAGAGAAAAGTATGATCCGATGTTGGCTCTTTATCGTTTGTCTTTAGATCATGTTATTGATGCGATTAAGACTACTACTGTTGAAAATGGTACTACTTGCATCTGGCAACTCTACAATATGGGTTACGTCGTAAAGACTCCAACCACTTGCTTTGGTATTGATATCAACCATCGTTGGGCCGAGAAATTGGAGCCTTACTTGGATTTCCTTTGTGTAACTCACAAGCATAAAGATCACTACAACACAAATCTTATAGATGCAATGTTGAAAGCTGGTAAGCCTGTTTACTCAAACTGGGTAACTGGTGGATTTACATCTAAGGTAAATACTGATTATCAGTTTAATAACATCAAGATTCATGTGTCAATTACTGACCATAATAATTCTGGCTTATCAAACTTCGTTTCTGTATTTACTTTTGAATGTGGTGATGATAGTGGCAATTTCACAATGCTCCATACTGGCGACTCAAACTTCAAGGCTGCTCAGTACACAAACATTTTGCCACATGTAAATGTTTTGATTCCTCGTTATGCTCCTAATGCGCTTACCGAGAACAATATCATTGGTACTGGTGCAGGTCAGACTAAACCTGATTATGTATTACTCTCACACATTCTTGAACTTTCTCACGTTAGCGAGGAAGAGTCAAGATGGAGCTTGAATTCTGCCTTAGAAAGAGCTGCAAGACTTAATTGCGAGAACTCTTTTGTTCCTTTCTGGGGAGAAAAATTAGTTTGGAAAGATGGTAAATTGAATTAAAAATGAAAAAGATATTTGTTTTATCAATGTTGTGCATGCTCACTTCGGTGAGCTTTGCACAAAGCAATTTAAAAGAGATTCTTAAGAATTTCAATAAGCCTGCAAAGGAAAATGTTATGGTTGTTTCTCATCGTGGAGACTGGCGTAATGCTCCTGAAAATTCTGTTCAGGCTTTCCAAAACTGCATCGATATGGGTGTTGATATGGTTGAGTTGGACTTGAAGAAAACCAAGGATGGCGTTCTGGTCTTGATGCACGATAAGAAGATTGACCGTACCATGAACGGAAAGGGCTTTCCAGAGAATTATACGCTTGATTCTTTGAAATCTCTTCGCTTGAAGAATGGCGTTGGTTGCAAGACTCGTCATCAAATTCCTACATTCCGTGAGGTGATGGAACTCTGCAAGGGTAAAATCATGGTGAATGTGGATAAGGGGTACGATTACTTCGATGATGCAATGAAGGTTTTGAAGGAAACTGGTACTGTTGACCAGTGCATAATCAAAGCTGAACTTCCTTACGAGGTCGTAAAGGCTGAGCATGGTGATGTCCTTGATAAAATGATTTTCATGCCAGTGGTAAACCTTGGTAAGCCTGGTGCGGAAGAGGTGATTGACGGTTACATCAAGAATATGAAGCCAAAGGCTTATGAATTGGTTTTCAAAACTGATGATGCTAATACTCGTCGCCTGATCAAGAAGGTACGTGATAGTGGTGCAAGAGTTTTCATCAATACGCTCTGGCCTGAGCTTTGCGGTGGTCATGATGATGATCGTGCTGTTGAACTCAAGCAGCCAGAAGAAAGCTGGGGATGGATTGTCGGTCAAGGTGCTAAGCTTATCCAGACAGACCGCCCTGCATTGCTTCTCGAATATTTGAGAGCTAAGAAACTTCACAAGTAAAACGTAAAAAGTTCACGCTTATATGTTCAGAAGGTTTATTGTTTTAGGCTGGTTGTGCATACTTACAGCGGTAAGTTATGCACAACGGATCAACGAAATCCTTTCAGATTTAGCGGCTCCTGCTCAGCAGTCTGTTTTGGTCGTTTCTCATCGTGGTGACTGGCGCAATGCTCCAGAAAACTCACTCCAGGCATTCCAAAATTGTATTGACATGGGAGTTGATATGGTTGAATTGGATTTGAAAAAGACGAAAGACGGAGAACTTATCTTGATGCATGACGGAACTTTAGATCGTACAACCAATGGTACAGGAAAACCTGAAGATTATACGCTGGCAGAACTCAAAAAACTTCGTTTGAAAAATGGTGCAGGCTGCCGTACCCGTCATCAGATTCCTACACTTAGGGAAACTATGCTACTTTGCAAGGGAAAGATTCTTGTGAATGTGGATAAAGGGTACGAGTATTTTGAAGATGTGCAAAAGATTCTTGAAGAAACGGGTACTGCTAATCAATGTGTGGTCAAGGAAAGGTTGCCTTACCAGACCGTAAAAGAGCAACATGGCAATATTCTGGATAAAGTAATATTCATGCCTAAGGCTGATTTGTGCCGGGCTGATGCAGAAAGTATTATAGACAGTTATCTGCAGAATATGAAGCCTTTGGCTTTCGAGGTCAGGTTCTCTCAGGTAGATGAACAGGTTTTACGTCTTGTGAAAAAGCTAAGAGACAATGGCATCCAGGTGTTTGTCAACGCCTTGTGGCCAGCGCAGAATGCGGGACATGATGATGATAGAGCCGTAGAGCTTCGCCAGCCGGATGAGAGCTGGGGATGGCTTGTTCAACAAGGTTTCAAACTTATCCAAACTGACCGTCCTGCGTTGCTTCTCGAATATTTGAGAGTGAAGAATCTTCACAAGTAGTTTTAGGTTTCATTATATATTTCAAATAGTTGATTGTGTTAGGATAGTTGTGCATGCTTACGGTGGTAAGTCATGCACAACTTAAAAAACTCTGATTCATGATGCTTTCTTGGATATGTATTGGAATTCAATCTCTCATTTATAATAACTTAAAAATATGTTTAAGAAAATAATTGATTTTTATAAAGTTTCCGAACCTGTAGCATGTGAAAACATGAGTGAGGAGGAAAGTGCCAAGAAACTCAAGAGATTGCAATGGGCAACTTTCCTTTCTGCTACTATCGGTTATGGTACTTACTATGTTTGCCGATTGAGCTTGAATGTAATCAAAAAGCCAATTGTGGATAATGGTGTTTTCTCTGAGACAGAGTTGGGTATTATCGGTTCTGTTCTCTTCTTCACTTATGCTATCGGTAAGTTTACCAATGGTTTTCTTGCTGACAGAAGCAACATCAAGCGATTGATGTCAACAGGTCTGTTGGTTACGGCTTTGGTCAACTTGATTTTGGGCTTTACCCATTCCTTTATACTTTTCGCCGTATTATGGGGATTGAGCGGTTGGTTCCAGTCTATGGGTGCTGCTTCTTGCGTGGTAGGTCTTTCCAGATGGTTTACTGATAAGAACCGAGGCACGTTCTACGGCTTTTGGAGTGCCAGCCATAATATTGGTGAGGCTATGACGTTCATCTTTGTGGCTTCTATTGTAAGTGCATTTGGATGGCAATATGGTTTTATCGGTGCTGCTGTAGTGGGTATTGCCGGTGTGGTACTGTTGCTGACGTTCTTCCACGATACTCCTGCCAGCAAGGGTGTTTCGCTCCCTGGTGCACAGGTGATAGAGAAAAAGCAGCAGGATACGGCTTCTTATAATAAGGCACAGAAAGCTGTGCTGAAGAATCCTTTGATCTGGGTCTTGGCTTTGAGTAGTGCCTTCATGTATATTAGCCGTTATGCGGTAAATAGCTGGGGTATTTTCTATCTGGAAAATGAGAAGGGTTACTCTACCATTGATGCAAGTTTTATCATTTCTATCAACTCTGTTCTCGGTATTGTAGGTACTGTGACATCTGGTTTGTTATCTGATAAGGTATTTAAGGGCAACCGCTATTTGCCTGCAGTTATCTTTGGATTGTTGAATGCTTTAGCTCTTTGTCTGTTCCTTTTGGTTCCTGGTCATCAGCTTTGGATAGATGTTACTGCCATGATTCTCTTCGGTTTGAGTATCGGTGTATTGCTCTGCTTCCTTGGCGGTTTGATGGCTGTGGATATTGCTCCTAAGAATGCTTCTGGTGCAGCTCTTGGTGTTGTTGGTGTCGCAAGTTATGTTGGTGCTGGTATTCAAGATATCATGAGCGGTTTACTCATAGAGGGTAATAAGCAGATTGTGAATGGAGTGGATTGTTACGACTTCACCTATATCAATTATTTCTGGATAGGTGCAGCTTTAATGTCTGTTCTCATGACAAGTATAGTTTGGAAAGCCAAACCCAAAAAGACAAGTGTTTAAAGTTTTTTAGGGTCATGAAAGTTACCTATAGTGATAGGATAATTTTCATGACCATTTTTTTCGAGGAGGAAACTTGTGAGGGGAAGTTTTCTGTTATTTCCTTCCGAAGTCGGCTGGGATTTCGCCCCAAGTCTTGGTATCCCATTTCAGAATAGGGATGGTAACCTGATGGGTGCGGAGCCAGTTCTCTGCGCGGGCTATGATCTGATGGAGCTGCGCGGTCTGGGGAGTATGCTCCAACTTGGTCTTGCATTGTTTCTTTTTTACCCACAGCTGGGCATTCACGCTGTCGCTGTAGATTACCTTGTCAGTAATCCCCCTTTGTTCCATCAGGGCAAGGGCGTGGACTATGGCGAGGAACTCGCCGATATTATTGGTGCCGTGAAGTGGACCGTAGTGGAAAACCTGTGCTCCCGTCTTCAGGTCTATGCATTGGTATTCCATCGGACCGGGATTGCCGGAACAGGCTGCATCTACAGCCCAGGCATTTGCCATTACTTCATTGGGCAATGGTAAAACGGTATCGTTTCTCCATGATGGAGGATTCACAGGCATATTACTCATATTTCTATTATTTCTGTTGGGGTTAAAAAAGCAAATGAGCATGTCCCAATCTTAATGTTGGGACGATGCTCATTATTTGTCAATAGTCAATATTCTTATTAAATTGTAGGTTATTATATCTTGAATTTCCTTTCATATAGAGAATTCTTACATAATAATAAACCCCCTACATTAGGATCATTACATTCTTTCTGGAACCTCGATGCCGAGAAGGGCCATACCGTTCTTCAAGATCTTAGCGACATTGGCTGCAAGAACCAGACGAGTGATCTTCTCAGCCTCGCTCTCAGCATTCAGGATGCTGTAGTCGTGATAGAACTGGTTGAACTCCTTGGTCAACTCGTAGCAGTAGTTGGCAATACCTCCAGGGTTGTAGTTGTTGCCTGCATCGGCTACGGCTACAGCGAAGTCGTTCATTTTCTGGATGAGGTCGATCTCCTTCTCGTTGATAGGTGCATCAGCGCCCAACTCTGCAGGAATCTCGATGCCCTCGGCAGCAGCCTTGCGCATGATGCTGCGGATACGAGCGTAGGTGTACTGGATGAAAGGACCTGTATTGCCGTTGAAGTCGATACTCTCCTCTGGGTTGAAGAGCATGTTCTTGCGGGCATCTACCTTGAGGATGAAGTACTTCAACGCTCCGAGACCCACGATGCGTGAAATCTCCTGGCGCTCTTCCTCGCTCATGTCCTTGAACTTGCCAAGCTCATCGCTTGTCTGGCGAGCATCCTTGATCATCTCTGCCATCAGGTCATCTGCATCTACTACGGTTCCCTCGCGGCTCTTCATCTTACCGTTAGGCAACTCTACCATACCGTAAGAGAAGTGAACCAGGTCCTTGCCCCACTTGAAGCCGAGACGGTCGAGCAGGATAGAGAGTACCTGGAAGTGGTAGTTCTGCTCGTTACCTACTACGTAAATCATCTTGTCGATAGGGAAGTCCTTGAAACGGAGGTCGGCAGTACCGATGTCCTGAGTCATGTAGACAGAAGTGCCGTCAGAACGGAGCAGGAGCTTCTGGTCGAGACCCTCGTTGGTGAGGTCTGCCCAAACAGAGTTATCGTCCTTGCGGAAGAAGAGACCCTTCTCCAGTCCTTCCTCTACCTTCTTCTTACCTTCGAGGTAAGTGTTTGACTCATAATATATCTTGTCGAAACCTACACCCATCATCTTGTAGGTCTCGTCGAAGCCAGCGTAAACCCAGCTGTTCATCTTCTGCCAGAGTGCACGGACCTCAGGGTCGTTGTTCTCCCACTTCACGAGCATTTCGTGAGCCTCCTTAATCAGCGGAGCCTCTGCCTTTGCCTTCTCTGTGGCAGCTTCCTCGTCCATACCCTCCTTCATGTACTGAGCCTTGAGCTCTGCGATTTCCTCACGATAGTGCTTGTCGAAGGCTACATAGTAGTCGCCGATGAGGTGGTCGCCCTTCTTGCCGGAAGTTTCAGGAGTTTCGCCATTGCCCCACTTGAGCCAAGCGAGCATTGATTTGCAGATGTGAATACCACGGTCGTTCACGATGTTTGTCTTGATTACCTTGTTGCCGTTAGCCTCCATGATCTGAGCCAGAGACCAACCGAGCAGGTTGTTGCGCACGTGACCGAGGTGGAGAGGCTTGTTGGTGTTAGGAGAAGAGTACTCGATCATGACGA
>OJAW01000752.1_pt1 | contig 21097 bp, 22 predicted proteins | sample 1589151 | NCBI WGS metagenome assembly OJAW01 (sample SAMN03283290) | human gut metagenome | biome: human-associated habitat; material: feces | host: Homo sapiens | place: Peru | collected 2012
CGCCTCGAGGACGGCTCGATCTGCGGCTTTGAGATAGGCTGGGGCTTCGGCGACATGAGCGCGGCCACCGAGAATACCGTATTCTATAACGGCAAGGCTCACAAGATAGGCAATATCACCCTCGTTGACCAGGATAAAAAGCTGGCGGGCGACTGGATGTCGCCGTGGGTGTTCACCTCCGACGACGGCAGATTTGAGATGACGATGACGCCGTTTTACGATAATATAACGCAGATGAGAGTGCTGTTCATCGGCAACATATGCCACCAGGTATTCGGCAAATGGAACGGCACCATGACCCTCGACGACGGCACCGTGATCGAGATAAAAGATATGGTCGCCTTCTGCGAGAATTCGGATAATATGTGGTAAAAATTTACGGGGCATTCAACCGAATGCCCCGTTATTCTTTTGCCTGTCAGCGATTACCGAGAATGGCGAGAAATATATCAGACAGATTACAAAACGCAGCGAATATGTTACAAGTGATTACAATATAGTTACAATATTGAAATATAACTTTACTTTTGGTCGGCAATTTGCTACTATTCAAATATAAGATGTGCAGATACTGTTGAAACTGCTTTATAAGAGGTAATTTAAATTCATCCTGTATAGCTGATGAAGTAAAGGAGAGACGATTTATGAATACTATCAAAAAAAGCAATCTATTAAACCAATGCTTTATATATATGGCACTTGGTTAAAAGAGTCAGATTATTTTGTAAGAGATGTATCACTTTATACAGTAAGTGGTGAAGAAGATGATATATTTGAAAAAGGCATTTTAGTTTCCTCAGGTAAAGAAAAAACTATGGAAATTACTGATAATCACAAATATAAATTAATGACTTATGATGTAGATAAAAATGAATTTAATTATGTTTTGGAAAGTAATGATGCTACTATAGTAAGAAACGTTTGTTATCTACTTGCTGTATTTATTTCTTGTTTATGTGGATTAGCTTATAATGAGTCTAAAATGAAAGGATATAAAATGGCTTTAAATAAATTAAAGGAAAATTATTATGAAGAATATGTAAAACTAGAAAAGATATTTAAAAGTAGAGTAGAAAACTATGAACTTCTTTCTGGAGAACATTATGAAAGATAAATTAAATAGTTTTATTCATTTAAATGAAAATGATATTTTGAGTAAATTTAATTCTAAAGATTTAAGACATTTATTTTTCTTACTCGAAGATTATTTAATAAGCTATAAAAAGAAATTAAATATAAATGATGATAATATTTCATTTGGACTTGAGATAGAAACAGAACATGCAAAAACAGACTTAATAAAGGATTTTATACAAAGTAAATATCCTTCTTGGAGTTATTGTGGTGATAGTTCATTAGATAATGGCATTGAGGTATTATCACCAATACTTACTAATAATGAAAAGTCTTTTGAACAGTTAAAAAATGTTTGCAATTTTTTAAGAAAAAACTCTTTTATAGATGAAAGTGCTTCAGCACATATTCATGTTGGTGCTCAAATATATAATAATTGGGGAAGTGTTTATCTTTTATTTTTAACTTGGTTTGCTTACGAGAAAGTAATTTACAGATTTTCTTATGGCGAACATAATGCGGGAAGGAAAGAACTGTATTATTATGCTGATTCCATGTTATATAATGCTAGAGATTTGGGAGATATTTTTGAAAAGATATTTGAAAATTCTGGCGATTATGCAAAATATGAACAGGAGTTTTATAAATATATACAGAAAATAGAAAGATATAAATCGCTTAATTTTATAAATGTTAGTCAGTTTGGTAAAAAAGAAGAAGGAAATACTATAGAATTTAGATGCCCTAATGGGACTTTAAATGAAGTTATATGGCAAAATAATTTAAATTTCTTTTTATCTTTAATGAATTATGCAAAAGATAGCTACAATGATGTAGATTGTGAATATTATGTAAATAAGGCAAATGATAATATAGAAAATGATTATGATTATAGTGAGCTTTATTTAAAAGATGCTTTAGAACTTGCAGATTTAATATTTAAAACTAATCAAGATAAAATAGATTTTTTAAAGCAATATGTTAAATCTATTAATAATATTAATTATTCATATGATAGAGTAATTAGACTCACTAAATAAATCTCATTTCGCAAACCATGTAATTTGCGAAACGAAACTATATAATCATATTATAGGTGATGAAATAAAAACTATTAAAAGAAAATATTAATAGTTGATATTGCTAACTTTCTAACTAGAACATAAAACTAAATAAAGTTCATATTCTAAAATATGGACTTTTTTTATGTTTTTTAGTAAAATAAATATAGAAAGAAAATGTGTTATGGAAGAAATAAAATTTGAATCATTAAATGAATTATTTAATAGGTTATATCCTGCTTTTAATACGAAAGTTTGTGAGTTAAAAAGATCTGGTATTAATGTAAGTGAAGTTAAACTATGGAATTATTTAAAAGAAAATAAATGGTCAAATAGTAAAAATCTTACTTTATATGATATGGTAAGTGACATATTAAATCTTTCTAAATCTGATTTTGAAGGTGAAAAAAATGATGACATTTAATTATGTATTAAATAAAATTAAGAATCCTGATGATATAAAAGATATCAAAGAGGCATATGAATATGCAAATTCTAAATTATCTGGAGTTATGCGTAAAAATGGTGATACAGAAATATCTCATTGTCTTGAGGTAGCAAATATACTAATTGACTTAAACGTTGATAAAGAAACAATAATATGTGCAATACTTCATAGTGTTCTTGATTTTAATGATATTGCTGAAAAAGAAATTGTGGAAAATTTTTCATTAGAAACCTATAAAATAATTTTTTCTTTATCAAAAATTAATAATCTTGAGATGGTAGATGATTCTGAAAGCGCTGCATTATATCTTCGTAAAGTAATGGTTGGTTTAAGTGAGGATGTAAGGGTATTATTTATTAAACTTGCCGATCGTCTACATAACATGCGAACTTTTGATGCAATAAGTACCTCAAGGCAAAAAAAAGTTGCTAATGAAACTCTTTCTGTTTTAGTACCAATTGCTCATAGACTAGGTATTAACTCTATTAAAAGTGAACTTGAAAACTTATGTTTATATTACTTAAAACCTGATGTTTATAATGACATTTTAGAAAAGTTAAATGCAACTGTAGATAGTTTAAATAATTATTTAATTGAAATGCAAGAAAGTATTTGTGATTTATTAAATGAAAATGAAATTAAATTTGAAATTAAGGGTAGAGTAAAAAGCGTATATAGTATCTATAATAAATTAAGTGCTGGTAAAAAATGGGATGATATTTATGACATATTAGCCCTTAGAATTTTTGTAGATAAAGAAAGCGATTGCTATGCAGTTGTCGGTTTAATTCATTCAAAGTTTAGACCAATACCATCAAGGTTCAAAGATTATATTGCCGTTCCAAAAGAAAATATGTATCAAAGCTTACATACAACAGTATTTGGTCCAGGCGGTAAATTCTATGAAATTCAAATTAGAACTTATGAAATGGATGAAATTGCTGAAAAAGGTATAGCATCACATTGGTCATATAAGGAAAAAGGTGCTAAAAAGATTCAAACTTATATGGAACAAAAACTTGAAATATATCGTTCAATAATTGAAAATAGTGAAAATGATACTGATGAAGTATTTAATGAAGTTGTGGGAAGTAATATTTTAGGAAATTTAATGTATGTATTTACTCCTAAAGGAGATGTTATTGAATTACCCGAAGATGCAACACCAATAGATTTTGCTTATAGAGTACACTCAAAAGTAGGTGATACAATGACTGGGGCTATTGTAAATGATATAATGGTTTCTATTAATACACCACTTCATGATGGAGATATTTGTAAAATTCTTACAAATCCAAATAGCACGCCATCTAAAGAATGGCTAAATATTGTTAAAACTACCCAGGCAAAAGATAAAATTAAAGCTTATTTTTCCAAAATAGATAAACAAAATTATATTGAAAGAGGTAAAAATATTTTAGAAAAAGAACTTCGTAAAAGAAAAATACCTCAAAATATGGTAACATCTCAAGACAATTTAAAACTTATTTTAAAGGAATTAAAACTTAAGGATTTAGATGATTTATACTTTAGTATTGGCTCTTATAAATATACAGTTACTCATATAGTCAATATCATTATTCCAAAAGAGGAAACAAATTCTATTAAGAAAAATATTAATATTAAGTCAGGTAGTGATATTTTAATTGATGGTAAAGTAAATATTCTTACACATCTAGCAAAATGCTGTAATCCGGTAAAAGGTGATGAAATAGTCGGAGTTATAACTAAAAATGATGGTATATCAGTTCATCAAAAAAATTGTGAAAATGTTATAAATTCTGATGAAAAAATTGTATCTGCTTCGTGGATTGAAAGTGTTCATAATGACTATATTTGCTCTATTAAAATTACTTTAAGTAGCAATAAGAATAAACTATCAGATATTATTGCTAAAATATCTATTCCAAAAGTTTATATAATTTCTATTGAAACAATTGATGAAATAAATTATTTAGTAAAAATCAAAGTCGAGGATAATTCATATATTGATTTAGTTATTAAAAATGTCAATAAGCTTCGTTATGTAAAGGATGTTAAAAGAGTATGAAAGTAGTTATTCAAAGAAGTAAAAAATCAAGTGTAAGTGTTTCTGGAAAACTTATAAATAAAATTGATAAAGGTTTATGTATTTTAGTGGGAATTACCCCAGATGATACTGATGAAGATATTACTTATTTAGTAAAAAAAATAGTGGGTCTTCGCATTTTTGATGATGAAGATGGAGTTATGAATAAAAGTATTTTAGATAGTGGTGGTGAAATACTTTTAATAAGTCAGTTTACTTTAATGGCTGATACCTCAAAAGGAAATAGACCTAGTTATATTGGTGCCGCTAAAGGGGATGCTGCTAAACCATTATATGAAAAAATGCTAAATACTTTAAATAATCACGTAAAAACTTATGGTGGTGTTTTCGGAGCGGAAATGCTTGTAAATATTGAAAATGATGGCCCAATAACTATCATAATAGATTCTAAAAATAAATAGTAATAAAATAATAGTCATCTTCATATCTTTTGATAGGAGATGATTTTTTATGAATTTAATTATACCTTTTGAAAAAGTAGTTAAGTTTGATACCCCAGTAAGTGAAATATCTAGTATATCTTTAGAACACGAAATAACTAAAAATGAAAGAGAGGTTCTAGGAAATTTTATTATAAAAGGAACTTATAAAGAATATGAACTTAGTTTAAATAAAAAAGACTTTTCATTTACTTTACCTTTTAGTGTTGAAATAGCAAGTAATATTGATATTAATACATTAGACTTTACGGTAGATAATTTTACCTATGATTTAAAAGAAAAAGATTTAACTGTTAAAATTGATTATATTGTGAAAGCTGATGAAAAGAAAGAAGAACCTACTTTTGAAAAAACAGATAGACTTCCAGAACCAATTGATTTAATTGATGAAAGAAATGATACTATGAAAATGCCTGAAATTAAGGAAGAACCAATTAAAACTGATGATAAAATAAATGATAATATGATTACAACAGTTACTGGTATTAATGCAGAAAATGATTATATTTCTTATCATATTCATATTGTAAAGGAAACCGATGATATTGACTTTATATGCAAAAAATATAATATTTCTAAAGAAGAACTTTTAAATATAAATGGAATTACTGATATAAATATTAATGATAAATTACTTGTTCCTATAACAAATGAATAGTTTAGAATATATTAAAAATTTATATAAACCTTATCGTATCACTAAAATGAAAAATGCTACCATAATCGATTCATCCCAAGGTAAATTTGTTTTAAAAAAAGAAAATAAAGATTTATATACATTATTTAATTATTTAAATAAAAGAGGTTTTGATAATTTTCCAAAGTTAATAAAAAACTTTCGTGATGAAGAAAACCTTTTTGAATATGTCGAAGAGGAACAAATTTTTGATGAACAAAAACTACTTGAAATGTCTTCGGTTGTTGCAAGTCTTCACAATAAAACAGTCTATTTTAAAAAATCTAAATTAGATGATTATAAAGAAATATATGAAAATATTGATAATAATTTATCATATCTTGGTACATATTATAATGCTCTTTTTCTAAAGGATTTATCTTATGAATATCAAAGTCCATCGCAATATTTATTTTGTCGTAATTATTCAAAATATATTGGAGCAATTAAATTTTGTAAAGATCGACTTGATAGTTGGTATGAAAAAGTTAAAGATAATGAAAAGGTTAGAGTAAGTGTTGTTCATAATAATCTTGCGATGGATCATTTTATGTATACAAACATAAATTCCTCTTTAATAAGTTGGGATAATTATAAAATAGACACACCAGTATTAGATTTTGTAACGCTTTTTCATAATGAATATTTAAATGCTGATTTTTCTGCTTATTTAGAACATTACTTTAGTGCATTTGAACTTAATGATGATGAAAAAGATTTACTATTTATTCTTTTAAATATTCCCTTAAATTTACAAAAAGGTGATAACATTCAAAAAAATACTATTAATGTTCATAATAATATTTTATATCTTTTAAAGGCTGAAAAATTAACGAAGGAGTATTATAGTAATAATAGTGATGATGAGTAGTAAAACTGTTACTTTAAATATAAATATATTTGATTTAAAGGGAAATACCACAATAAAACATAGTTCATAAAGAATAATAATGATAAATAAACTGATAATAGTAATTAATAATATTTTTTTAATTAAATCATCCATATAGTATTATATACATAATTATGTAAATTGACAATTAACCATTTATTTGCTAAACTTTATAGTAGTGATAGATATGAATAATAATAAGGGTTTTATATTTCTTGAAACAATCATAGTTACAGTTGTTTTAACTACAACTCTTATTTTTTTGTATTCAAATTTCAGTAAAAATATTAATGATGAAAAGAAAAGATTATATTATGATGATATAGCTTATATTTATAAAGCTGTATTTATTCGTAATGCTGTAAAAAGTACAATCAATGATAAAATTTTTCAAAGAGCAATAGATGATAATAAAACAAACAATAGAAACAGTTTAAAAAATAATTTTGTATATTTATTTAGTGCTGAATCAAAATATTGTAATTTATATGAAAGTACTGATTTGGATAACATGAATTGTAATGCCGAAAATTACAAATCACTTTATTTTGATAATACTTATATTAAAGATGTTAATGAATTATATAAATTTAAAACTCTAATTTATTTTAAAACTGCAGATTTAACTAACATCAAAAAATGTATTAATAAAGGTTCTGACTATTTTACTGGCAACGATAAAAAAAGGTGTGAAAACTTTTTGAACTTTACAAATAGTTACTCTGATATTAAATTAAATGATTACATGCTTACAATAAATGGAGTAGACTCAAACTTTGGCGATGGTACTGATCATAGTATTATGATTTCAGTATTTTATGAAAGAAAAGATGGAACTTCATTAAATAGTGATAGTTATAAAAATTGTTTAAATAAAAAAATTCTTGCAGGTTATGCTTCATTTTGTCCAACGTGCACAACTGATAAAGAAAAAGTTGAAGCTTATTATAATCAAGATGAGGTAAGTTATAATATGGCTTGTGAAAAAGCTTATTATATTTCGTGGGTGTATTATGAGTAAAAAAGGTTTTTTATCAACAGCAACATTATATTCTTTTTTCCTAGTTTTTTGTTTGCTTTTAGTTTTAATTATGTCAACTTATATTAATAATAGAATTAATTATAAAATGCTAAAAAGTGATTCTAAAAAACAAGCTTTAACAAATTCTAAATTAAAAGTTAGATATAATTCAACAGAAAATCCAGTTATTATAGATGGACAAGAACCAGTTACACCAGATAATCCAAGTCCATCACCTGAACCAGGAAACCCAGATACTCCAGTTTTTTCAATCGAAGGATATAAAACTATATTAATTAATAATGGAGGTGGAAATACAACTTATGATAGTGCAATAAATTATATTAAAGGAAAATCTACTCCAACATTTAGTAAAGTTGCTACAACAAATGAAGGCATGTTTGCAGCAAATGATAATCAAGGAACATCATATTATTTCAGAGGAGCAGTAGATAATAACTGGATTAAATATGGAAAAGATAGTTCAAATAACGATATTTACTGGAGAATAATAAGAATAAATGGAGATAACTCAATAAGAATGATTTATTCAGGAACAGTATCACCAAAAAGTTCTACAGCAGTAGTAATGACTGGAGCTGGCAGTGCTATAGGCAAGAGCGTATATAACTTAGGAACAAATTATGCTGAAAATGTAGGATATATGTATAAAAAAGGTTATCAAAGAAACAATACTAATAATAGTACTATAAAAACTAAAATTGATAATTGGTTTGATGGTACATCCTTAAAAAATGATAGTAATGTTGTAGATAATATATTTTGTAATGATAGAGCAACAAACTCAACATGGCAAAGTAGCCCGAGAACAACAATGAATTATAATGCATATTATAGAAAAAATAATCCTACATTAACTTGTGAAAACAAACAAGATAATTTTACAACATCAAACAATGGGAATGGTGCTTTAAAATATCCAGTAGGGTTAATAAGTACTGATGAGGTAACTTTAGCAGGTGGTTATTTAAAAACTACAAATACAAAATACTATTTATATAATGATCTTTCATACTATACAATGACTCCATATTATGTCCAACGAGGACCTAAGGCTTATGTTTATAGTGTAAATAATAGCACTTTATCTTATAGTCAAACTTCTTTGAATTATTATATTAGACCAGTTATTAACTTAAATGGTAATGTAAAATTATCTGGTACAGGTACTTATGATAATGTATATGAGGTAGTAGAATGAAATTAAATAATAAAGGTGTTACAATTATTGAACTTCTTGTAAGTGTTGCTCTTTTATCCGTTGTACTTATGTTTTTATACAACTTACTTTCTAGTGTTACTTTTGAAAAAGATAATGATTTTATAGCAAATTCTAATCAAGCAAATAGAATAGATATTATAAATACTATTGAATCTGATTTAATAAAGGATAGTAGCATAAGTATTGATGAATCTCAAACAAATAGATTAGTATTAAAGGGAACTAACACATATGAAATAACTATTACTGAAAATGTGTTATCATATTATGTTGGTGGGAATATTCAAAATTCTTGGAAGATAAAGGGAGCTACTCTTGGAAATATTAATTGTAATAAAACCAAAGGAGGTACTAATACATCTAATGATGTAACTGAGTGTAGTGATAATCCCATAAATAATCCTTCTTCATGTCATAAACTTACTTCTTCACAAATGGATTCAATTAAGATTACTGAATGCACTATTCCCGTATATACAAAAAATGTAAATAATACTAAAGATAATAATAATACTTTAGATGACATTATATTTTCTTTTATAAAATAATAAGAATAATTCCTAAAGCTATTATAAAAACTCTAGATGTATAAAAATATTTATAATCAATATTATATTTTTCTAAAATAATGCTCATTTGCATTTGAATAGAAAGCCCCATAAAGGAGATAATTATATAACTAATTATTTCTTTTATTTTGATAGAAATATTAAAATTTACTAAGTCATTTAATCCTGTTGTAACTTCGACTAATCCCTTTAATAAAGAATAGCAAATACTTTCCTTAGTCATTAATAAATCAAGGATGATTTTAAAAAATATAATTATTCCCATAATTTTAATTAAGTTTTGAATGCTTTCATAAATACTATTAAATAGTTCTTTTTTTAGATTATATTCTTTATATTTTATAAAACTTTGAGAATTATTTTTTTTATTAAAATAAATATATAAAATAAAATTTGAAATGTATAATATTCCCATAACTTTTATTACATTATAATTATTATTCAAAATTAAATGTAGATAATTATATAAAAAAAGAGGATTATTAAAACTTGTATATGCTAAAATTTTACTAGCTTTTTTAACTGTTATATAATCATTTTCTAAGTAATTTTTAAGGATAACAGCATTAATAGGACTGCCAGATAATATTGAACTAAAAAAGATGTATAAATCATTATTTTTAAATATTTTATTAAAATAATAGGGAAGATTACATTTTATAAGTAAATTATTTAAAATCATCATTATAAATAGAAAAGGAAATACCTTTAAAATATACATCTTTAAACTTAAAAAAGTGATATTTGAAAGATTATTACTATTTCTAAATATTATATAGATAAAAAGATAAATTAAAATGATTATAAATATATTTATTTTTTTCTTATTCATATTTTTTTTAAAATTTGCTATAATTATCTAGGTGATAATAAAATGTTTAATAAAATATATGAAGAAATAAAGGAGTTTATTAAAAATAATTTAAAAGGATTATTATTTTTAGGGATTATTTTGTTTTTGTGTTTTTATAAACTTCCTTATGTAATTTATACTCCAGGTGGTTCAATTAATTTAAATGAAAGGACTACTGTTGAGGGAGAAAATAGTATAAGTGGAAATTATTATATGAATTATGTATCAGTTAGAAAAGCTAATGTACCTTTAGTACTACTTTCTTTATTTGTACCTAATTGGGATATCTATAATGAAGAAGATTTAACTAATCTTGATTACAATACATTATTTAAAATAGAACAAATAGATTTAAAAAATTCAATATATTATGCTAGTTTAAATGCTTATAAAAAAGCGGGTAAATTAATAAGTGTTTCTTCACAGAAATCCTATATTACACTTGTTAGCGAGGAAAGTAAAACCAATCTTAAAGTTTTAGATGAGATAGTTTCTATTGATGGCAATAAATTTACTAAATTAACTGAATTTCAAGAATATGTTAAATCATTAAACTTTGATGATAAAGTAACATTTATAGTTAAGGAAAATGGTAAAGAAGTAGAAAAATATGCATATGTAATTAATCTTGACGGTGAGAAAAAGGTCGGTATAGCTATTGTTACAGAATATGAATTTGAAAGTAAGCCAAAACTTGAAATGAAAACAAAGTCTTCGGAAGCAGGTTCTTCAGGAGGTTTAATGCTTACTCTTGATATCTATGATAAGCTTACTAAAGAAGATTTATCACATGGTAAAAAAGTTATGGGTACAGGGACTATTGATGAAGATGGCAATGTTGGAGCTATTGGTGGAGTAAAATACAAAATGCTTGGGGCTCAAAAAGATGGTGCAGATATTTTCTTTGTTCCAAAGGAAAACTATGACGAAGCCAAAAAAGTATATAAGAAAAATAATTTATCATTTGACCTTGTTATGGTGGAAACTTTTGAGGATGCAATTAATTATTTAAATAACCTTTAATATTTGCTATAATATTTTAAGGAGGGTTTATGGAGTATTCATACGCGGAAAATTATTTACTAAATTTGTATGTTTCTCTTGTTAAAGACAAAAGTTATGATAAATTTAAAAAAATATATGATAATATTGTAATTTTATATACTAAAGAAGATACTTTTGTTGCAACTAATATTATTAAGACTCTTAATTTTTATTATGCTGTAAGTTTTAATAAAACAGTAAATGAAGATAGTATCTATAATGAATTTCTTAATAATGAAGAAGAAGCAATAGACCTTATTATAAATTTTTATAGTAAAATAATTATTAAGGATAAAATAATGGATTTAGCTAGTGATAATTTAAAACAACTTACTTATGAAGTAAGAAGTTTAAATGATTTTTTAAGATTTACTTTGATGGAAGTTTTTAGTGCTATACTTCATAGTATTCAAACAGATCCTTTTATAGAATTAGAACTATTTTTAAATAGTGATGTAGAAACTAGTAATGATATTGTAAATGAAAAAATAAATATTTTGCGTAATTATAAACCTTATTTAGCAAATATAATTTATAGTGATTTATTTGAACACTTATCTTTAGGTAATGATAAAGAGATTGTAGAAATTAAAAATATGATAAAATATATAATTTTAAATAGAGATAATTTTGAAACTGAAGTACTTCTTCGGAAAGAAATATTAAAATTATATATTACTTTAAATATGAAAAATTATAAAAGAAAGGAAGCAAGAGAAAAGTTTAGTGAGGATGATTTTGCTTTAATAAGAAAGATTAATCCTTTATATAAACTAGATAGTTAAAATGAAAAGATGTGAAGTAGATAGAAACAAATTAAGCCCAATGATGGCTCAATATATGGAGATAAAAGATAAATACGCTGATGTGCTATTATTTTATCGTTTGGGAGACTTTTATGAGCTTTTTTTCGAAGATGCTTTAATAGCTTCGAAAGAGCTTGAACTTACTTTAACAGGTAGAGTAGCGGGTTTAACAGAAAGAGTACCAATGTGTGGTGTGCCTTATCACGCTGTAAAAAGTTATATTGAAAAAGTTATTAATAAAGGTTATAAAGTAGCAATATGTGAACAACTCGAAGATCCTAAAACCACTAAAGGAATGGTTAAAAGGGGAGTAACAGATGTTATTTCTAAAGGTACAATTGCGGATCTTGAACTATTAAAGTCTTATGAAAACTCTTTTGTAGCATCACTTTTAATTTACCCAGATACTTATATATTAACAGCTTTAGATATTTCTACAGGAAGACTCATAAGTTCCAAAGTATCAAAAAGTATTAATAAAATTATTACTGAAATATTTAAATATAATATTAAAGAGGTAATTTTTAATGGTAATGAAGAAGTAACTTTAATTAATACCTTAAAAAATGATTATAGTATTGAAATTGATTATTATAATGAGCTTGCCGAAACTCTTCCGGAAAATATTGATAATAAGCTTAATGATATAAGATGTAAAATGGGAGTTAGACATTTATTTGGTTATTTAACTTTATCCCTTAAAGATTTATCGACAATTAATGACATTGAGGTTGTTTCTAATGAAGATTATTTATATATGGATGCCTATAGTGCAAATAACCTAGAGCTTACCGAAACAGTTCGTAATAAAGATAGAGAATTTTCACTTTTATGGCTTTTAGATAAATGTAAAACTGCAATGGGAAGTAGAAAACTAAGAAATATGCTTCTTTCACCACTTAAGGATATATCACAACTTAATAAAAGATATGATATGATTGAAAAATTAAATGATGAATTTATTTTAAAAGATAACCTTATTACACTTCTTGATGAAATATACGATATAGAGCGTCTTACAGGTAAACTTACAAATGGTTCATTTAATGCAAGAGATATGCTCCAGTTAAAAAGAAGTTTAAAACCTCTTCCAGAAATAATTGAAATAGTTAAAAAATTAAATTTTGATTTAGAAATTAAACCTTTTAAAGATATTTATGATTTACTTGAAAAAAGTATTTATGAAGATCCACCAATCACTTTAAAAGAGGGCTATCTTATTAAAGAAAACTATAATGCAGATTTAGATAGTCTTCGAGAAATAAAGAAAAATGGTAAAGATTTTATTGCTAAATTTGAAAATGAAATTAAGGAAAAAACAGGGTTTAAAAACTTAAAAGTAGGTTTTAATAAAGTATTTGGTTATTATATTGAAATAAGTAAAGCTCAGGCAAAAGATGCTGAAAAGTTTGGTTTTGAAAGAAAACAAACCCTTGCTAATGGTGAAAGATTTATTTCTCCCGAATTAAAAGAAAAAGAAGATATGATTTTAAATGCGGAGGAAAAAATTATCGACCTTGAATATTCACTTTTTATGGACATTAAAAATGAAGTTAAAACTTATGTCGAAGATATGCGTAAGACTGCAGATAGTTTAAGCTTTTTAGATGTAATGGTAGCATTTTCAATTGATAGTGAAAAATATAATTTAGTAAGACCACTTCTTAATGAAAGTCACGATTTAGAAATTATCGAGGGAAGGCATCCTGTTGTAGAAAATACTTTAAAAGGTTCATTTGTGGCAAATGATTGCAAAATGAATGAAAATATTTGTGCTTATTTAATAACTGGGCCAAATATGAGTGGAAAATCAACTTATATGAGACAAATTGCTATAACAATAATTATGGCTCAAATAGGTTGTTTTGTTCCTTGTAAATCTGCAAAACTACCGATAATAGATAAAATATTTACAAGAATTGGGGCATCTGATGACCTTGCTGGAGGTAAATCAACTTTTATGGTAGAGATGAGTGAAGCTAATAATGCAATTAGTAATGCGACTGAAAATAGTTTAATAATCTTTGATGAACTAGGAAGAGGGACTGCAACTTATGATGGTATGGCAATTGCTCAAAGTATAATTGAATATATTTGTGATAACATTAAATGTAAAACTTTATTTTCAACTCATTATCATGAACTTACTATATTAGATAAAAAATATAAATCTATTAAAAATGTTCATGTTGACGCAAAAGAAGAAAATGGTAATTTATACTTTCTTCATAAGGTTAAACCTGGTGCTATTGATAAAAGTTATGGTGTTCATGTTGCCTCTTTAGCGGGCCTTCCTCAAAGCCTTATTAAAAGAGCGGATGAAATATTAAATAGTCTTGAAAATTCAAATAAAAAAGAGCCAGTTAAAGAGCAATTATCATTTGATTTTGAGGAAAAGAAAGAAAAACCAAAAGACATCCTCGAAGGAATTGATATTTTAAATACGACTCCAATCGAAGCATTAAATATTTTATATAAGTTAAAGGAAAATAAGTAAATTTTTTCTTTTTTCATATAATTAAATATGAAAGATATTTTAAAATATATTTTAATTTTATGTTTACTTTTGATAATGATTTGTTATCCTAAAAGTATTCCAGTTATAAATACGCAAAATGAAACATTAATATTTACATTTGATGATGGACCAAACAATGAAAATACATTAGAAATATTAGATTATTTAGAAAGTCATAATATGTCTGCCACATTTTTTATGGTGGGAAATAAAATGACAAGTCAAAAAGATGTTGTTAGTAAAGTTTATAACTCAAATAGTGAAATAGGGTATCATAGTTACGATCATACTTTATTTACAAAAAATAAAATTAAGAATATTATAAATGATTTTGATAAAACAAATAAAATATATTATGAAATTACTGGTGATTACCTTTCTCTTACAAGGCCACCATATGGAGCCTATAATAATAAAATCTTAAAAGTGCTTAATACATCATTTATTTTGTGGGACAAAGATACTCACGATTGGAAATATAAAGATACAGATTTTATAGTGAAATATGTTTTAGAAAATGCTAATGATAAAGATATTATTCTTTTTCACGATTCTTATAAAACTACGGTTGAGGCAGTAAAAAAATTAATTGATATCTTATATGACAATGACATAAAAGTATTAAGTGTAACAAATTATGCTAAAAAAAATAATATAAAACTTGAAAATAAAGTTTACTATTCGTTTAAATAATTTTAAAATTTTTATTGTATCATTTAAAAATAATTTGTTATATTTAGATAGTTAGAGTTTTAGAAAGGAAAACATTATTACATCATTTGATAAATTATATTCAAGGAAAATAATGATAAATATTATGATTTATATAGTAATAGTGAACTTGGACAAGAGTTATTAAGGAGAATGGAAACAATGATGGAAAATATTGATAGTATATTTTTCTATGATAAGTTCGAACTTGTTAAAGTTGTAGGAAAGGAAATTGGCTTTAATAATGGAAAAACTCAGACAATTAAAAATCTAATCAAAAATAAAATGCCGGAGGAAGATATAATAAAATTCACTCAAATCTTCGAAGAAGAATTGGATGAAATTAAGAAGAGTTTTGGTAAATAAAGCTCATGCTTTTTTATATAATACCAACTTCAATTTCATTTTGACCTTGATATTCAATATATAAGTAAATGGCACCCGCGATAAAAAACATAATCGAAGCAAACTCTCGTAAAGAACCATATTTACTATTCCTAATATTTTCATAGTTAATAATTACAAAATACAAGTATATTAAAAGACCTATTACAAGTACTGTAAGATTAATATTTTTATATATTTTTTTTGATTTATAATCTTTAGTAAAAAGATATTTTTCTTCATAATAATTTGATACTATTGCCATAACAAAAATAAATATATATATCAGCCAAATAATATTTTCTTTATCAAGCATCCTTAGTTTATCTTCCATAATAAAAAATATGTAATAAAGACTATATTTTATTCTTTATTACATATTCATTTATCTTTTTAACTTCAATTTTTCTAATTGCAATTATAAATCCTATTCCTATTAAAAGGATACTTATATTATAAAAATAATCAATAAATTTAGGATCTTTAGTACTTATTAATAGATAAATACCAATACCTATACATAAAATTCCACATATAAACGAAGAAATAAGTTTCTTTTTTACATATTTGCCAAGAGAAGTTTCATAATATTTTTGTTTTACTTCTTTTCTTTTATCTTTATCTAATCTTAAATATTTAACTTTCAATTTAATCACCATATTTATGATATCAAATTAACGTCAAAAAGTATAGATTTTTTTATAAAAATAAAGTACAATTAAATTATGGAAAGTATAGAAAAAAACATTGATAAATATATAGATTATTTAAAGTATGAAAAGAAACTAAGTAATAATACAATTAGCTCTTATTATGAAAATCTAAAAAAATTTTATAGTCATTTTGAAAAGAAAAATATTTTAAATTTAAATGCTGATGAAATTAGAGATTTTCTCTATGATAAAGGTATAGTTGCTCGAACTAGAGCTCATTATTTAACTGTTTTAAATTCTTTTTATAATTATATGATAAGCACTGAGTATATTAAAACTAATCCTTGTGAAACTATTAAACTTCCAAAAATAGAAAAAAAATTACCTTCATTTTTAACAATCGATGAAGTAGATAGACTTTTAAATATTAACCCAGTTAAAATATATGATTATCGTAATATTGCAATGATGGAGACACTATATGCAACGGGTATAAGAGTAAGTGAACTATGTAATATAAAAATATCTGATATTGATTTTAATGAGTGCACGATAAAAATATTTGGTAAAGGTAGTAAAGAAAGAATTGTACCTATTAATGATAGTGCTTATAATGCCTTAAAAAATTATATTGATAATTATAGACCATTTTTACTAAAGACTAAAGTAAGTGATTATGTATTTATAAATAATTTCGGTAATGTTATAAGTAGGGTGGGCTTTTTTAAAATACTTAAAAAGTTATGTAAGGATGCTGGTATAAATAAAGAAGTTTCTCCGCATACATTAAGACATTCTTTTGCAACACATTTACTTAATAATGGAGCAAATTTAAGAGTTATTCAGCATCTTTTGGGACATAGCAATATAACTACTACCCAGATATATTCGCACCTTTCTAATGAATCTTTAAAAGAGGATTATAAATTGCATCCAAGAGATTGATTTAAAAGCTTTATAAGTTTTAAATTTTTTCTATTGATTAATATAAAAAATATTGTTATTATTAATTTGTAAAGTAAATTAAATTTATAAAAGTTTTGTTGGGATGCGTTTGCATCTTTTTTTTCGTGTTTTAAAAAATAGAAGGGAGGTATTAATTGTATTTTATTAAAGAAAATAAGCAATATTTTAAACAATGCAGTTAAAAAATATGGCAATGATATTATCGGCAGTTATGCTAATAAATTACTGTTGAAGTATGTAAAAAATATAATCGAAGTACCTTATTTAGAATGATACAATTCTTCAGTATCTTTTCTGATGAAAAATTCGCGCCAATGCGCAACAATTAACATTGAGTCATTATACTGTTCTTTTATCTTTTAATTGAAAAAGGTGCGCCGTTCGCGCACCAATTATCGTGGAGTCAACTTTAAAAATAATGAGATATTTTTTCCTTTTAATTGAAAAAGGTGCGACATTGTCGCACTAATTATCGAGAAGTCAACTTTAAAAGTAGATGAAAAAATAGTTGCAAGAAAAATTAAAATAATAATGGAAATGGAGGCAAAAAATGATAAATTATTATGAAAAAATTAAACAAGAATTATTAAATAATGAAATAAGTAAGCTAGCTAAAAGAAATTCAATTAATAATAGTGATTTAACTACTTATTATAATGTAGGTAAAATGCTGAGTGAAGCTGGTAAAAGTTATGGTGAAAATATAATTGGTAAATATTCTGTAAAACTTACTCAAGAATTGGGTAAAAAATTTAATACAACAACTTTAAAACGAATGAGACAATTTTATCTTTTAATTGAAAAAGGTGCCCGATTTGGGCACCAATTATCATGGAGTCATTATGTAGAACTTTTGCCATTGAAAGATAACAATGAAATTAATTATTATATTAAAATGTGTGAACAAAGAAGTTTAGATGTAAGAAGTTTAAGAAATGCTATTAAATCAAAAGAATATGAAAGATTAAGCGAAGAAACTAAAAATAAATTAATTACAAATGAAGAACTAAAATTACCTGATTTAATTCCTAATCCAATAATGATACCAAGTTGTGATTATGTTGATATTGACTCTATATCAGAAAAATATTTACAAGAAACTATAATGTTAAATATATCATCTTTTTTAAGGAAACTCGGAAATGGCTTTAGTTTTATAGATAATGAATACAAAATTAAAATAGGCAATAATTATAACTACATAGATTTACTTTTATATAATGTGAAATTTAAATGCTATGTAGTTATTGAACTCAAAGTAACTGAACTTAAAAAAGAACATATAGGACAAATTGAGGTTTATATGAATTATATTGATAAAAATGTAAAAGATTTATCTGATGATAAAACTATTGGGATTATTATATGTTCTAAAAATAATCAATTTATAATTGAATATTCTTCGGATGAAAGAATATTTGCAAGAGAATTTAAAATAACAAATTAGAAAGGAAGTGTTTAAATGAATTATTATGATGAAATTAAAGAGAAATTATTAAAAAATGATATCTATGCAAAGGTTAAAGATTGTTCAAAAGAAAGAAATAAAGTTCTTACTTATTTTGATGTGGGTAAACTTTTAAGTGAAGCTGGTAAAGAATATGGTAATGATATAATTGGTCAATATGCTGATAAACTAGCTTTTGAAGTGGGCAAAAAGTATAATCGAAGAACTCTATTTAGAATGAAACAGTTTTATAATATGTTTAGCGAACAAAAAGTGTCCACATTGTGGACACAATTAACTTGGAGTCATTTGCGAGAGCTTTTATCCAAAAATAACATTAACGAGATTAATTATTATATTAAAATATGTAATCAAAGAAATTTAGATGTAAGAAGTTTGAGAAATGTTATTAAATCTAAAGAATATGAAAGACTTGGTGAAGAAACTAAAAATAAATTAGCTACAAACAAAGATTTAAAATTACCTGATTTGGTACCAGATCCAATATTGATTAAAAGTGAATTTAATCAAGAAAAATTAACAGAGTATGTATTGAAACAAGCAATACTTAATAATTTAGATAACTTTTTAAAACAGTTAGGTACTGGTTTTACTTATGCTGGCAATGAATACAAAATCAAAATTGGTAACAATTATAATTACATTGATTTACTTTTATATAACTTTATATTTAAGTGCTTTGTAGTTATTGAACTCAAAGTAACTGAACTTAAAAAAGAACATATAGGACAAATTGAGGTTTATATGAATTATATTGATAAAAATGTAAAAGATTTATCTGATGATAAAACTATTGGGATTATTATATGTTCTAAAAATAATCAATTTATAATTGAATATTCTTCGGATGAAAGAATATTTGCAAGAGAATTTAAAATAGAAAGTAAATTATAAAATTTAATTATAGATATTTATTCTTAATAATGTTACAATTAATTTATGGAAGAAAAGAAATTAATACCACTTAAAATTACAACAGAGTATTCACTACTTAAAAGTTTAATTAAATTACCAGATTTAATTTCTTTTTTGCTTGAAAATAATATAAAAGAATGTAGCATTTGTGATGAAAATTTAAATGGATTCATGGAATTTTACTTAAAATGTAAAGAAAATAATATAAAGCCAATAATAGGTCTTGATACTGTATTTGAAAGCATGCATATTTATGTTTATGCAAAAAATTATTTTGGTTATCAACAGCTTCTTAAAATTGATTATTTAAAGAATAATATGAAACTTTTATATTTAGAAAATCCTAATTTACTTGTGATTATTCCCTTTAAAAGTATAGATATTTATGAAAAACTTAAGTATAAAGATAATGTTTATATAGGTTTTTGTAATGACATAGAAAAAAGTAATGCACTTCTTATAAGTGATAAAATAGTTTATGTTGATAATGTAAGATGTTTATATAAAAAAGATATTCCTTATCTTAAATATTTAAAAATGCTTAATGATAATTTTGTTTATAATGATAATGCTTATTATAAAAATTCTACTTTAGAAAATATTAAAACAACTTATGAATTTAGTAAGCAAATCAATTTAGAAATATCATTTGATAAAAAATATATACCTAAATTTAATAATAGTGATAATAACTATGAATATTTAAAAAAACTATGTATTTTAGGATTAAATAAAAGATTTAATGGGAAAGTATCTAATAAATATAAAGAAAGAATTTTATATGAACTTGATGTTATTAATAAAATGGGTTTTGTAGATTATTTTTTAATAGTGTATGATTATGTTTTATATGCTAAAAAAAATGATATTTTTGTAGGGCCTGGTAGGGGTAGTGCTGCGGGTAGTTTAGTAAGTTACTCTTTGGGAATTACGAATATTGATCCAATTAAATATGATTTATTATTTGAAAGATTTTTAAATATAAATAGAAAAAAGATGCCAGATATTGATATTGATTTTGAATCTGATAAAAGAATTAATATGATTGAATATGTAAAAAATAAATATGGTTTTGATAAAGTAGCTGTAGGACTTACATTTAATAATTACAAAGCAAAACTTATTTTAAGAGATCTTGCAAAACTTTTAAAAGTAGATTCTAATGTATTTGATAAATTTATTAAAAATATTAATAGTTCTTTATCTTTAAAAGAAAATTATCAAAATGAAAAAGTTAAAAAATATATTGAAATGTATAGTGAAATT
>OJAW01000753.1_pt1 | contig 21078 bp, 17 predicted proteins | sample 1589151 | NCBI WGS metagenome assembly OJAW01 (sample SAMN03283290) | human gut metagenome | biome: human-associated habitat; material: feces | host: Homo sapiens | place: Peru | collected 2012
TTATCATTTATTTCATAAAAATCAGTGCGAACATGAGGTATATTCTTTGAAATTTTTGCGGCTAAAGCTTTCATTTCTTCAAAATGTTGTGGCAATTTAACCTCACCTTTATAATTATCACCACCCTGTTTCAAGTTTAGATGACGTAAATGCATATCATAATAATCAAAGCAAACTTTATTTGCTCTATCACTAGCAACAAACATTATCTTTGGTACGCCATTAAAACAAAAAAACTTATAATCTTCTAAATCCTTATTAGTATACAAGAAGTTTTCTTCAACCATAAACTTTTCTGCCAAAATTTTACGTGGTACATTTTTATATGGCCATTCACGCCATTTTTTATAATAATCCTGCTTCAAACCCTTGCGAAGTTCTGCTTTAACTTTTTGGATATCAAGTTTACTTTTATCGCGACAAATACACATACCTAAACCTGAATTATGATTGCATTTCAGAACAAACTGATTAGGTAATGAATCAAAATCAATGTCATCAGGATCATCCCAAACACCTAAAGTTGGTATAATATACTCTTCACCAACAATGCTTGCTACATAGTCCTTAGCTTTAACCTTATCCACCATAATTGTATAGAGGGGGTTATGGTTATAAAGTTTGAGCCACTGTAATTTCTCATTGAAAGTACATGGATTATTCAGATTCATTTTTTTTCCAAAATGAAGCCAATATAGTAATTTCAAATAAGCCTTATCCGTTAATATAAACGATACTTTACTCACAAAAATTATAAGAAATAATTTTGGAGAATGAAAGAATGCCAAAAAAGTTTTTTTTAATTTCTTCATAATTTACAAATTGACGTTATACATATTATTTTTTCAAATTTCTTCTTTGGCGTAGAATATAAGGGAAAAACAGTCGAACCACCGTTTTTATTCTATCATTCCACTTCAAAACAATAAATCCCGAAAAATATTTCAAAAGATTTTGAACATTAGATATCACTGTATTATTACATGAAACTGTATAAAGTATTCTACGGGCGTTGATAAAAGAATGATAGACATAATGAGTATCCTCATCTAGCATATCCAACATTTTTAGCTTTTTCAAAATATATCTACGCTCTGCTTCATAATTTCCTTTCATTCTTGTACAAAATGAACCTGGTACAGAATCATTATATGCAGACATACACTCTGGCAAGTATAATATTCCACCTTTCAGAGCACCTTGTATTTGCCAAGTATAATCATAACTCATAAATTTACAAAATGGTAAAGGACTAACCAACACATCTCTTCTATAAAGCATCGTATTTGTACCTACATAACCTCCTTCACCAATAATAACATCTCGTAGTGGAAGAATTCTTGCTTTATCTCCATGAGACTTGACTGCTAGTTTTTCATGCGTAATTGCATGATATTGAACTTGTTTGTGGGTACATGCATCTACCTCCGGATGTTTCTCCATAGCATCTACCTGTTTTTGCAATTTATAAGGATCTATCCAGTAATCGTCACCTTCACAAATAGCGAAATATTTTCCCTTTGATATAGGATACATATATTTTGCCATAAAAGGAATATTTTGAGAGTATTGGTTTTCTTTCTGAATGATTGCTTTTATCAGATTAGGATATTTCTCTGCATATTCACGCACAATATCACCTGTTCCATCTGTAGAACAATCATCATGAATAACGATTTCAAAAGCAAAATTTGTTTTCTGCATCAAAAAACTTTCTATAGCCTCTCTTATATATGCCTCGTGATTATACGTTATGCATATGATTGACACCATCACAATGTCATTACTTTTTTCATTTGATTTCATTTTATTTTTGAACATAAAGTTAAACAAATACTAACAACTTCGTCATATTGCTTTCTATTAAACAATCTACTAAGTAAGAAATAGCTAATAATTCCAAACAGAATCTGGAACAATAATATCAAAATATGATTCATTGGCAAATACTGTATTGGCAATATAATAAGAGCCATAACTATTGCAATAAACAAGGAAGGATATATATCTACAATTTGTTCTTTGTAAGTATTAATAAGTTCCAATATTTCATTATATCCATTATTTTGACTAATTTGGTACATTAATTCATTTGTAGAAATTCCTAGATATGATAATAGCGAATGGAATGCTATATAGTTTTTATCTGATTCTGATAAATTATCTTTATATTGCATAGTATCAATATAATATATTGGTAAATTCATTTTTAAGGATAGAGCTTTTGCTTCTTGATAGTCTATATTTATATCTTTTTCTCCTAATCCTATTACTACAATACCACATGGTTTAGCATTAACAAGAATTTCATTATAACAGGTTGATGAATATAAATCTTCACCTTTTTCTTTTGCTCTTTCTTTTCCTATTCTTTCTATAACACTTGGTGTAGCAAGAGTGGTTCCTTTTTCTTTATTTTTGGAATCTACTCCAAATACATTTGAGCCAAGGTCATATGCACTAGCCATAATAATTTCTGCATCATTAGGATATATAAATCCTACTTTTCTAGTTTTAGAACCATAAGTTGCTATAAAATCAGAACTAATCATACTGCATGATGACTGCATTGGTCTATTTATCAGTAGTTCTGCTTGACTAGCTAAACTTCCTCCAGATATATTGGAGAATAATACTTTAAATTCTTTGTTATCTTCTAATTTATTTGATAATGATTGCTTCCAAATTTCTGTTACTATTTCTTTGTATTTTATTTCTAATGTTTTAAGATTTACTTTACCATTATTTAATTTTATACAATCTGTTATTATTTCTTTAATTTGATTATTATTTAGTAGTTGTCTATAATTATTATTTGATATTAATGATTTTAAGGATTCTACTGCTAGAAATAAACCTTCTTTTCCATAAATATCTTTGTATTTATTTTCTATAAAATCCATATTATTAATTTTACTTAATTTGTTATTATATTCTGCTAATATTTCATTATATTGATTTATAATATTATTACTATTTAATGAAATATTACTAAGTGTTGTTTGTAATTTTTTAAAGTTTGGATTAATTTTTATTATTTCACTTTCAAATCCATATTTAAATCTAATTATTCCTATTGTTGAGATTAGTTTTTTATAAATTAATTGTAATTCTAAATCATTAGCATTTTTTACTTCTTTTTCAATGGAATAAATATATTGCATATCGTTATCCAAATTTTCATTATCGTTATATTTAAAAGTTTCAAGTTCAAAACTTTCTATTAAATCTAAAATATCTTTTTTTAACATATGCATTATCCTTTCATATTCCATTTACTATTCTTTAATTTTATTATAGCATGAATTTTATTTGTTTTATGTATTTTATCTTATATTTTACAGTTTTAATTGTTATATAATGTAAAAAAATAGTCTTTGTGGACTATTTTTGAATTTTAAATGTTACTAAATGTTCAGTTGGAGTGTCTGATTCTTCAAGAATAATTTTATAACCACTATGTTCTAATAATGGTAGTATATCTTTCAGTATTGTTGTTGCTAATACCATATTGTTTGTTTGTGGTTGTGATACTACTGGTTCATTAGATGTTGGGTTTGGTCCAAATTGTGGAATACCATTAGGTTCAGGGAATGCTTGTGGCATCTCTGGTGCTACTGGTATTGTTGGTTCAGCATTCGTTTTAGGCATTTCAACTGGTGTTGGTGCTGGAACTGGACCAAATTGTGGCATCTCTGGTGCTACTGGTGGAGTTGGTTCAGCATTCATTTTAGGCATCTCAACTGGTGTTGGTGCTGGAACTGGACCAAATTGTGGCATCTCTGGTGCTGCTGGTATTGTTGGTGCAGTATTCATTTGAGGCATATCAACCGGACCAGGCACATTTTGAGATGTTGACATATCTATTGGTGGAGGTGTCATTGGCATTGCACCACTCATATTATTCATTGGAACTTCTGTATTTAATGGTTGATCTTCTAATGATGGGAAGAAATCATTTGGTTTTTGATTTACTACTGTATTACCTAATATTGGTTCAGGTATAGCAGCATTTCCCATTTGTGGTTTTTCTTGTTCTTTTAAAAGTCCATTATATTGATTTACATTTGTATCTTGATTATTCATAATTTTTTCCTCCACTTTTTCTTCTTTTTGTTTTTCTATAAAGTCTTTTTTATTTAAGTCTTCTAGACTAAATTTATCTATTACTCTTTTTTCTTTTTTGATTGTATTTTTATCTTGTAATTCTATTTCGTCTTGATTGTTATTAATTATTTTTTCTAAATCTTTTATTGTTAATCTTTCTTTTATTATTCTATTATATAGATTTAATTGTTCTTGTTTATTATTTAATTTAGTTAGTATTCTTGCATGGGATTCAGATATTTTGTTATTTAATAATGCTTCTTGGATTTCTGGTGGTAATTTTAATAAATTTAATTTTGCCTCGATTATATTTTTTTCTTTACCTATAATATTTGATAATTCATCAATATTACATCTGTTAAGTAGCATTATTTGTTCATAAGCATTGGCTTCTTCGATAGGATTTAATAACTGTTTTTGAATGTTTTCGTTTAGTATTAATTCTGCTAATTCTTTATCATTTATTTCTAATACTATTGCAGGTACTGTTTCTAATCCTATTCTTTTTGCAGCTTTATATCTTCTTTCTCCATCTACTATTTCATATTTATCTTCTAGATGTCTTAATACTAGTGGTTGTATTATTCCATATCTTTTTATTGATTTTGATAGTTCATTTAATGATTTATCATCAAATATAATTCTAGGTTGATATATGTTTGGAATAATTTTATTTATAGGAATACTGACTATTTTTCTTTCTTCATTCATATTCAACCTCTTTCTATCTTTTTATTCTATATATATAATACTATATTTTTTTAAATTTTACAATAACTAAATTTAAAAAGACACATTTTAGATGTCTTTTTTCTTTATTTCTGTATATTTTCTTGGGTATATATTGTTTGTTTTATTATTTTTTTTATAGATAATTAATGTACGATTACTATTTTCTATTGGTAGTTTAAATTTTATTTCGTTTATTTTTGTTATATCTAGTTTTTTATAATAATTATCTATATTTGTTATTTCATTATCTATATTAGATTTCATTGCTATGTAGTAACCATTTACTTTTACTAAGGGAATTGAATACTCTAATAAATGTTTTAGTGGTGCTACTGCACGAGAGGTTACTATATCAAATATTTCTCTATTATTTTTAGAATAATCTTCGGCACGCGAATTAATTATTGTTAAGTTTGGTAAATCTAATTTTTCTTTTAATATATTTAAAAAATTACATTTTTTATTATTTGATTCAATTAATGTTACTTTTAAGTTAGGATACATTATTTGTAATACTACTCCTGGGAAGCCTGCGCCTGTCCCTATATCACATAATGTTTGATTATTTAATTCTATTATTTTAGTTATGGTCAAACTATCATAAAAATGTTTTAAATATACTAATGGTTCTTCGGTTATTGAAGTTAGATTATATTTTTTATTTTCTTCGACTAAAATATTATAATATAAATTTAATTTTTCTAAGTCTTTTTGAGTTATATTTATATTTAATTCTTTTAAACTATTTATAAATTCTTCTTTATTCATTATAATACTTCCTTAAATATACCATTAATATTGAGATATCTGATGGATTAACACCACTTATTCTTAATGCTTGTCCAATTGAAGTTGGATTTATTTTTTTTAGTTTTTGTCTTGCTTCGGTTGCTAAGTTTGGTATTAAGTCATAGTTTATATCTTTGGGTATTTGTTTTTCTTCATTTTTTAACATTTTTGCAGCTTCGCGTTCTACTTTGGCAATATATCCTTCGTATTTAATTGATATTTCTACTTGTTCAATTACTTCTTTGGAATAGTTTAGTTTTATTAAGTCTAGTTTTTCTAAGTCTTTAATTGTGATTTCATTTCTTTTTAATAAATTATATACACTTATTCCATCTTTTAATAATGGTGTATTTAATGTTTGTAATTTATCATTTGTTTCTTTTGTTGGAGTTAATTTTATTTCTTTTAATTCATTAGATAGTGTTTCAATGTCTTTTAATTTTTGTAAAAATTTGTTATGTCTTTCTTCATCAATTAATCCTACTTTATATCCGTATTCTCTTAATCTTATATCTGAATTATCATCTCTTAGTAATAATCTATATTCTGCACGAGAGGTTAACATTCGATATGGTTCAGTTGTTCCTTTGGTTACTAGGTCATCAATTAATACTCCAATGTATGCTTCATTTCTTTTTAAAATTAGTGGTTCTTTATGTTCTAGTTTTAATGAGGCATTTATTCCAGCGATTAATCCTTGTGCTGCTGCTTCTTCATAACCACTTGTGCCATTTATTTGTCCTGCAGTAAAAAGATTTGATAATACTTTTGTTTCTAATGATGCAGTTATTTGCGTTGGATATATGGCATCATATTCAATTGCATAGGCATATCTTAATATTTCAGCATTTTCTAATCCTGGTAGTGAATGTACCATTTGTTCTTGAATATCTTTTGGCATACTTGTAGAAAATCCTTGTAAATAGATGTCATCATAATACATACTTTCTGGTTCAAGAAATAATTGATGTCTTTCTTTATCTCTAAATTTTACGATTTTGTCTTCGATTGATGGGCAATATCTTGGTCCAATTCCTTTGATATCATTTAATCCACCATACATACTTGATTTAGATAAGTTATCTAATATTATTTTATGTGTTTCTTTTGTTGTATATATTAGGTGACATGGTTCTTGATTATTTACATCATATAATGGTTCTATATCATGTGAAAATGTATATGGTGTTGTGTCTCCTAATTCTACTTTTGTTTTAGTGAAATCAATGGTATCTCTTTTAATTCTTGGTGGTGTTCCTGTCTTTAATCTTAATATTTCAAAGCCGTATTCTTTTAATTTATCTGATAAGTGCATTGATGGTTTTTCTCCGTGTGGACCACTTCTTGTTCTTGTGTTACCTATTAAGATATCTGATTTTAAATATGTTCCTGTGGTTAATATTACTATTTCACTTTCTATTTTTGTTTTATCTTCAAGAATTACTCCTTTTACTGTGTTGTTTTCTACAATTAAGTCTTCCACTAGAGATATTTTTATATCTAGATTTTTTGTATTTTCTAGTGTTTTTCTCATTTCTTTTGGATATGTTACTTTATCTGCTTGTGCTCTTAGACTTCTTACTGCTGGTCCTTTTGAGGAATTTAACATTTTCATTTGAAGTAATGTTTTATCAGCATTTATGCCCATTTCTCCACCTAGGGCATCTATTTCTCTTACTATTATACCTTTGGCTGAACCTCCGATTGAGGGATTACATGGCATTGTAGCTATATTATCATAATTTCCTGTAATTAATAATGTTTTATGTCCTATTCTGGCACTTGCTAAGGCTGCTTCACATCCAGCATGACCTGCTCCTACTACTATTATTTCATATTTCATAATTTCACTTCTTTTCTATTTTCCTAAACAAAATCTACTAAATAGTTCATCTAATAATTCATCTGTATAAGTTTCTCCGATTATTTCTCCAAGTGTACTCCAAGCATCTTTTAGTTCTAATTCAACTATATCTATTGGATCATTATTATTAATGTTATCTATAGCATTAGAAATATTATTTAATGATTTTTTTAATAATGATATACTTCTTGCATTTGAAAGATATGTTAAGTCTGATGTTTCTAACTTTTCTAAATTGAATAATTCTTTTATTTTATCTAAGATAATACTCGCATCATTATTTAATAAACTTACTTTTAATACTTCTTCTTTTATTGGAGTTAAATCTATTACTTGTTTTAAATCTGTTTTATTTAATACTATTATGTGTGTTTTATTTTTTATTTTATTATATAATTCTAAATCCTCTTTGGTTAATGGTTCATTATTATTTAATAAGAATATTATTAAGTCAGATTTATCTATTATTTCGTAAGATTTTTCTACACCAATTTGTTCTACAATATTGTCTGTTTCTCTTATTCCTGCGGTATCTATTATGTTAAGTAATACTCCATTTAATTTTATTTGTCCTTCGACAATGTCTCTTGTTGTGCCTTCAATATCTGTAACTATTGCTTTTTGTTCTTCAAGTAAACTATTTAATAAACTACTTTTACCTACATTTGGTCTTCCTATTATTCCTACATTTATTCCTTCGTTTATTATTCTTCCGTTTTCTGATTCTTTGATTGTTTTTATTAATGTATCTTTTATTTTATTAATACTTGGTAATATTTTTTCATTAGAAAGTACTTCGATATCTTCGTATTCTGGATAATCTATATTTACTTCGATATTTGATATTATTTGTATTAAATCATCTCTGATACCAGTGATTAACGATGATACTTTTCCACTTAGTTCATTTATGGACATTTTTCTTGATGTTTCTGTTTTTGAAGATATTAAATTCATTATTCCGTCTGCTTCGACTAAGTCTATTCTTCCGTTCAGAAAGGCTCTTTTTGTGAATTCTCCTGGCTCTGCTAAACGAGCACCATTTGATAGTACTAATTCTAAAACTTTATTTGTAGTTGATATTCCACCATGACAATTTATTTCTACTATATTTTCTTTGGTATATGTTTTTGGTGTTCTCATTATACTAACTAATACTTCATCAATTATTTCATTATTATCTACTATGTAACCATAATGTATTGTATGTGTTGGCACTGTTGTTAAATCTTTTCCTTTGAATATTTTATTTACTATATTTATACTATCTTCACCACTTAATCTTATGATTGAAATTGCTCCTACTCCTAATGAAGTTGATATTGCTACTATTGTATCATCCATATATAGTACCTCCTTTTTTTCTTTTATATTTTATCACAATTAAAAAGAAAAAGAAAGATTATCTTTCTAATTATTTTAATTTACAGTATAACATGTTTTTAGATTAATATTTAATGTATTTAATAATCTATTTATTTCTATATTATTTGTAGATATTAAATATTTAATATTATCTTTTGAAGTTATTTGATAATACTCTGATTTTATTATATCTATATTATCTACTAAAATTTTATCTATATCAAAATTATATGTTCCTGTTTTAGATAAATATTCATTATTTTTTTCATCATATCCATATATATATTTATATGTATTATCATTATATAATTCTAGTAATGATGTTTCACAATTTACTCCAAAGTATTTTATTTTATAAGAAATATTATTTGTAGTTATATTGTTTAAGTCTTCTTCAGAATTCATTATTATGGAATTTAGGATATTTAATGTTTCTTTATTTGTATTATTAGAATTTATACTTATATTATTTGTAGTATTAAAGATATTTTTTTCTAGATAGTCTTTAATGTATTTCTTGTTTTCTTCATTAAATATTACTTGATAATTCTTTTTACATAATATATCATTGCATGATGTTAATACTTTTATATTATAGTTGTTATCTATATATATGTTATATGATACTTGGTTATCTATATATTCTATTTTATGATTATAGTCTAATAATTCACTATTATTATTTATAATGCTATTAAATATTGGAAATGATTCTGTATCTAAATCCTCATATTTTATTGTTATTTCTCTATTATTATATGTTAAATTATCTAAGTAATCATATAATCTATTCATATCTTCACGCATAAAGTCTACTTTATATTCATTTATTTTAACTTTTTCACATGGTTCAATATTGCATTTTTTTTGATATACTTTTATTATTTTTTCATATACTTTTATTTCATATGTATATTGTTTATCTTCATAAGTTATTTTATATTTATAACTATCATTTACTATTAATATAAATATTACTCCAAATAATATTAGGAATAATGCTGCGAATAAAACTATTTTTGATGTTTTCATACTGCCTCCATATTAATTATACCATATAATTAGTAAAAAAGAAGAATTTTTTTATTTTATTTCTTCTTTTAATTTTATTACTACACATCTATTTGGTTCTTCGCCAATACTTTCTGTATAGACATATTTGTCATCTGCTAATACACTGTGTACTATTCTTCTTTCATACGAATTCATACTATCCATTGTTACTTCTACTTTTGTTTTAGCAACTTCTCTTGCTGTTTTTTTAGCAAGATATTCAATATTTTTTTCTTTCTTTTCTTTATAGTTTTCTACATCTAATAATATTGATAATTTTTCATTTATTTGATTAGATACTATTTGTCTTATTATTGTTTGCAATGCTCCGATAGTTCTACCATTTTTTCCTATTAAGATTGCATTATTATTTGAGAATAATTTTATTGATATTGATTTATCTCTTCTTCTTACTTCAAAGTTCGTTTCTATTCCCATTAATTTTAATATTTCACTAATTGTTTCTTTTATATAGTTTTGTACATCATTTATTGTAGTTACTTCAATTTTTGCTGTCTTTTTTAGTAATGATGATTTTTCTTCTTTATTAATTATTATTAAATCTTCTTCATTTACTTTTAATTCTGATAAAGCTCTTTCTTTTACTTCATCATATGTTTTTCCTTCATATGTGTACTTCTTCATTATTTTTTCTTCCTTTCCACTAGTAAATTTTGTACTATTGTAAATGTACTAGATGCAATCCAATATAATCCTAGTGCTGTTGGTAATGAGAATGATGCGAATGCTATTATTACTAACATAAAATATAATGTGAATTTCATTTGACCACCTTGTTGTGATAATGATTGGTCTTTTAATGTTTTTCTAAATGATAAATATGTTGTACCTAGAATTAATATTATTAATATTATGTACCAGTAATTTCCTGAGGCAATTCCTTTTGGTACTGTTGTTCCCATTTCAAATACAAGGAATTTATTTTCAAATATTGCTGGTGTTCTATTTATTGCTTCAAGGAAGGCAAATAATAAAGGTAATTGAATTATTGCAAGCAAACATCCTGAAATAGGATTAATTTTATATTTTTGATATATCATCATCATTTCTTGTGCTTTTCTTTGTTGATCTTCAGTTGTTTCTTTACCTGCATATTTTTTCTCTAATCTTTCTAATTCTGGTTGAGCTTTTTTCATCATTTCTGATTGCATCGCTGTTTTTCTTGTTACAGGAATAAGTGCACATCTTATTAATAGACAAGTAATTATTATTGCAAGTCCATTGTTTTTTACAAGTGAACCTATTTTTAAAATTACCCATGCTAATGGTTTTACGAAGAAACTTGTCCATAATCCTTCATAATCTGTTATTGGAGTAAAATCCTTACATTCAGGTAATTTAGATATATCCACATTATTATCTTCATAAATTTTTAACATATCTTCATCAGTTGGTCTACATATAATATTTTCTGTTACTGATTGACCTGTTTTTTCATTTGTTACTATTTTGTTTTCACTATCTTTTAGATTTTTTGTACACCCTGTTAATAATAAGATACTTAGCATTAAAAGGATAAATTTAGTTTTTTTGTTTTTCATTTTTTTCTCCTATCTTTTTAAATAGATTTATAAGTTCTTGTTCTTTTTCTTGATAAGATAAACTTAATATCTCTTTTCTTATTATTATAACATAATTATATCCATTTTGTATATTATTTTTGTTATTATCTATGATATTTTTTATTTGTCTTTTATTTTTGTTTCTAATTACTGCATTTCCTATTTTTTTAGGAATAGATATTCCAAATAATGTATTATCACTTTTTATATAAAATAATGAATAATATTTATTTTTTAATTTATTATTTTTATTTATTACTTTTGTATAATCATTACTTTTTTTTATTATTTCTTTCTTCTTCATAATTCACTTCCATCCTTATTATATATATAATAATATTTTAAGTCAATGTTAAAAACAAAAAAAGCCACTTAAAGTGGATATTTTTATGCACATAATTTTTTTCTTTTTTTTGCTCTTCTTTTATTTAATATATTTCCTTTAATACGAGCAAAGAACCCATGTTTTTTTGCTTTTTTTCTATTATTAGGTTGAAAAGTTCTTTTCATAATATATAACACCTCCAAAGTTAAATGCTACTTTATTATATCTATTAAATTTAATAATGTCAATAATTTTTTTGCTTTTTACTATCTTTTTTTTATTTTTTTTGATATAATGGTTTTATATAGAATAGAGGGATTGTAATGTTTAAAGAAATAACTTCGATTAGTAAAAATTATGCATTAGTTAAAATAGAAGGTAATATTAATGAAGATATTTTAAACTTAAATGCTGTTTTTGAGGAAGAAAATAAGAAAATACTAGGAGAAATTGAAGAAATTATTGATAATAATGTTAAGATTACTTTTTTAGGAGAGTTTGTTAATGGTAGATTTTATAGTGGTATTATTAGGAAACCAAGTTTAACTTCTAAAATTAGATTAATTAATCAGGAAGAATTAAATGAACTTGTTGGTGCGAATGATAAGTATTCTATGCCTCTTGGATTATCTCCTTTATATAATAATTATCCTATTAGGGTTAATATAGATAGTTTATTTAGTAATCATAGTGCTATTTTTGGTAATACTGGTTCTGGTAAAACTTATGGTGTTGCTAGACTTGTTCAAAATTTATTTACTATGAAAGATAAAATTCCATTTAATAGCAATTTCTTTATCTTTAATAATACTAGTGAGTATGATAATGCTTTTAAGAGTATAAATAGTTATAATCCTAATTTTAATTATAAAATGTATACTACTAGTGATGACGATACTAATAATAGTGTTAAATTACCTCTATGGTTACTTAATGCTGATGACTATGCTAATTTACTTGATGCTACTGAGTATTCACAGATTAGTGTTATTGAGAAAATGCTTAGTTTAGTATCTGTATTTGCTAGGAATGATGAAGAAGCACATAGATATAAAAATCATTTAATTGCTAAAGCAATATTGTCTATAATGTATTCTAATCAAATGCCTGCTAGGATGAGAGATCAGATATTTACTATTGTTACTGATTGCCATACTGAGGAATTAAATCTTGATTTTGAAGTTCCTGGTGTTGGTTATACAAGACAATTTAGAAAATGCTTTGAATTAGATAGTCAAGGGCAGTTTGTTGAAAGAGTATTAATTGTTGAATATATTGAACAATTTATTGATAATAATAAAAAATGGAATGAAGATTATGTTCCTATCTACTTTACTTTGGATGATTTGGAGATAGCTTTAAATTTTGCATTAATTAGTGAAGGGTTATTATTGAATGAAAAATCTTATTCTGAGGGTATTGCATTAAAAGTTAAATTGCATACTTTAAATAATAGTTCTTATTCTAGATTCTTTAATTATCCACAATTTTGTAATACTGCACAGTTTATTTCTGATATTATATTAGTTAATGGAAATAAGAGGGCACAAATTATAAATTTTGTTTTGGAAGATGTTGATGATAGATTTGCTAAGGCTATGGTTAAGGTATATTCTAGAATATTATTTAGATTTACTAAATCTATGGTTAATCGTGGTTCAATGCCTATACATATCATGCTTGAAGAAGCACATAGATATGTTCAAAAGGATTATGATAATCAAATGCTTGGTTATAATATATTTGAAAGAATTGCTAAGGAAGGTAGAAAGTTTGGGTTAGTACTGGATTTAATTACTCAAAGACCTACAGAATTATCTGAAACAGTTATTTCACAATGTAGTAACTTTCTAATATTTAAAATTAACCATCCATCTGACTTGGAATATATTAGAAAGATGGTACCTAATATTAGTGCAGATGTAATAGAGAAACAAAAATCATTACAATCTGGTACGTGTGTTGCTTTTGGTCCAATGATGAAAATTCCAATGATTGTTAAAATGGAATTACCAAATCCAGAACCTCATAGTTCAAATGCACAGATTTATAAAAACTGGATGATTGAGTGGAACAGTAATAATTAATTACTGTTTTTTTATGGCTATAATACTAAAATTATTTTTATCAACAGAGTAATTTTTGTTTTTTTAAGTTATCAACAAGTAATTTTTATTTATCAACAGAATATGTTTGCAAAAAATGATTTATCAACAGGTACCTGTGGAAAACTTATTTTATTAATCCTTATTTTATAAGGCTTTAAGTTAGTTATCCACAGTTTCCACTTTTAGGTAGCTGTGGAAAAAATTATCCACAATATTAGACATTTTTTTTACATTTCCACAAAAACTGTGGAAAACTCTATTTTTATGTTATTTTATAAGTGTTTAAGTTGTGGAAAAACTGTGGAAAAGTATGTTAATAACTTAGTATTTATCCACAATGGTTGTGTAAAACTTATTATTTTAGAATTTTGAGCAAAAAATTGTAAAAATTTGTTACTTATTAGTAAATTTATATGGACAAAAAAATTATTTGTGTTAAAATAAAACTATGCAGTTAGGAGGAGTATCAATGGATATAGATATGTTATGGAAAAACTTTTTATTAAAAATGAAAGAACAATTATCATCTTTATCATATGAAACTTGGTTTGAACCTACTAAATTGCATAGTTTACATGATGGTGTTGCTACAATTATAGTACCTACTAATCTTCATAAAAAACATCTTGGTGAAAATTACAAAGACGACATGGAGATTATTTTTGATGAACTTACAGATACTCATTTTACTTTTGAATTTAAATTAGAAAGTGAAATGTCAGATATAAAAAAAATAATTGATATAGATAGTTTAACTACTAATAGTGGTGTTCCTAAACAAAGTGTAAATGATGCTAATTTAAATCCTAATTATACTTTTGATACATTTATTGTTGGAGACTCGAATAGGTTTGCATTTACTGCAGCTAGAGCTGTTGCGGAAAAACCTGGTAAAGCTTATAATCCATTATTTTTATATAGTAAAAGTGGACTTGGTAAAACGCACTTGATGCAATCTATTGGTAATTATATTTTAGAAAATAGTAATAAAAAGGTATTATATGTATCTAGTGATAAGTTTGTTAATGATTATATTAATGCTGTTAGAACTATTGGTAAAAATAGTATTGAAAAAATTGATAGTTTTAAGAATAAATATAGAAATATTGATGTTTTAATTATTGATGATATTCAATTTTTAGGTAGTGCTACTAAAGGACAAGAAGAATTTTTCCATACATTTAATGAACTATATAATTCAAATAAACAAATAATTATTGCGTCTGATAGGTCTGTTGATGATTTAAAAATGTTAGAAAATAGGTTATTAACTAGGTTTAACTGGGGATTAACTGCAAATATTACACCACCAGATTTCGACCTTAGAATGAGTATTATTAGAAAAAAAATTGCTCATCAAGAAAGTGCAGAGGATGTTCCACAGGATGTAATAGAGTATATTGCTAATAATTTTGATTCTGATATTAGACAATTAGAAGGTGCAATAACTAGAGTATTTGCTTATTCCTTAATGATGAATAGAGGAGTTGTAACACTTCCTATTGCAGTAGAGTCTTTAAAGGATCAATTAAGTGATAAAAGTGTATATAAAAATGATGTACACAGAATTCAAAGAGTTGTTTGTGATTACTTTAAAATTGATATAGATGATTTAAAGGGTAAAAAAAGAAATAAGAATATAAATTATCCTAGACAAATTGCTATATATTTATGTAGAGTAATGACTGATGAATCTTTTCCTAAGTTGGGAACTTATTTTGGTGGTAGGGATCATTCAACAATTATTAATGCTTATCAAAAAATTGAGAATGATTTAAAAACAAATGACCAATTAGAGATAGTTATAAATGAGTTAAAAAATAATTTATAAACAGTAACTGTGGATATATGTTAATAAGTTGTCAAGTTATACACAGTAACTGTGGAAAACTTTTCCTTATAAAACAAGGTTTTAGTTGAGTTATCCACAGTTTCCACAGTGTAATAATAATAATAATATAAGAAAGAAGGAATGTAAAATGAAATTTATTATTAAAAGGGATATTTTATTAGAAAGTTTAAATCATACTTCTAAAGCAATATCTTCTAAAAATTTAATTCCTATTCTATCAGGTATTAAATTTGAATTAAAAGAAGAAGGGTTATATTTATATGCTAGTGATACTGATATTTCTATTAAATCTTTTATTCCTAGTGATAAGATTGAAGAAATAAAGGAATTAGGTAGTGTTGTAATAAGTGGTAAGTATATTGTAGAAATTATTAGAAAATTACCTGATACTGATATTTCTATTGAAGTATTAGATGGTTATAAGATGTTAATTAGTACTAGTAATACTGAATTTAATTTAAATGGTATTAATCCTAATGAATTTCCAAATCTTGATATTGAAGAATCTAATGAGCCAATTATTTTAAATACAAGTATGTTTAAGAATATTATTAACCAAACCTTCTTTGCTACTTCTCAAAATGAATCAAGACCTTTACTTACTGGTATTAATTTTAAGATTACTGGTAATAAGTTAGAAGTTATTGCTACTGATTCTTATAGATTAAGTAAAAAAGAAATTGAAATTGATACAAATATAGATAATGAAGTTAATATAGTTATTCCTGGTAAAAATTTATTAGAATTATCTAAAATATTAGCAGATGATGATGATAATATATATATGCATATATTTACTAATAAGGTATTATTTAAATATAAAAATATTATGTTTTTATCAAGATTATTAAGTGGTACTTATCCTGCTACTTCTTCAATTATACCTAATGAATTTGATATTGTTGTGGAATGTAAATATTACGATTTATATAATATGATAGATAGAGCTTCATTGCTTACTTCTGATAGAGAAAAAAATACTATAAAGTTAGAATTATCACATAATGAACTTAAAATTAGTTCTAATTCTCCTGAAATTGGATATGTTGAAGAAAAAATTAATGTTAATTGTGATAGCGAACTTTCAATTTCATTTAGTTCAAAATATATGTCTGAAGCAATTAGAAGTTTTGGACAAGAAACTATTACTTTATGTTTAAACAATGATAGTAGTCCTATTGTTGTTAAATCTAAGGAAGATGAATCATTAGTTCAATTAGTTTTACCAATAAAAACTTATTAGAAATCCGAATTTATTAACAGATTTGTTGATAAATTCTTTTTTTTAGTGTTTTTCTACAAATTTTGACAGTTTTCGACATCTCCTTGTGCTTTAATAATCGCTCGAAAGGGGGGATAGGTATGTTAAATGAATATTTAATTACTACTTCAACAATTATGGTTAAATCAATTGATAGTAATAGTTCTATGGTTTATGATTTAGCTGGAGAGTATGTAGCTACAATGGATACTAATACTATTATTGAATCTAGTTGTAATTTCTATGGTAGTTCATATGAAGGAAGACTAAAATGGAGCAAAGAAATATTAAAAACTAGAATTAAATTACCTGTTATTATTGAAGAAAGTAAGAATATTATCTTTTTTCCTACAAGATCTATATCAAATAATGATTGTATATGGTTATCATATAATAATATTACTAAAATAGAAAAACATGGTAACTCTACTAATGTATTTTTTAATGATAACAGAGTTTATTCAATAGATGTTTCTTATGATATTTTAGATAGACAAATATATAATTGTTTAAGGTTAGAAAAAGAACTTTTAAATCGTAGAAATACTGCATAAAATAATGAAAAAATAAGGATTTATTCTTTATTTTTTTTTATAAATATGGTATAATCTATGTATAGGGATATTATAGAATGAAAATGGTGAAAAAAATGGGCATTAAATTAAGTTTAAATGGAAATAAAAAAATTAAAACTAGTTAATTTTCGTAATTATGATAATTTAGAAATTGAATTTAATAAAAAAAACACTATTTTTATAGGAAATAATGCTCAAGGTAAAACTAATATTTTAGAATCTATTTATGTTTTAGGTTTAACAAAATCGTTTTTAAATGTAAATGAAAAGAATTTAATTAAATTTGATAAAGAATTTGCTAAAATTCAAGGTACTATTTTAAATAATAACATAGAAAGTAAATTGGAAATATTAATTAATGAAAAGGGAAAGAAAGTGAAAATAAATAATCAGGAAGTTAAAAAACTTAGTAATTATATTTCTAGACTTAATGTTATTATTTTTAGCCCTGATAATATTAGATTATTAAAAGAATCACCTGCTTTTAGGAGAAGGTATTTAAATATTGAAATTAGTCAGTTATATGGTGATTATATAAGATTACTTAATGATTTTAATACTATTTTAAAACAAAGAAATGAATATTTAAAGGTGATTTCATTAAAAAATGAATGTGATAATAATTATTTAGATATATTAGATAGTAAATATGCACAGTTATCTGTTGATATATATAATTATAGAAAAAGATTTTTTGATAAAATAAATGAAAATTTATCTATATATTATAAAAATATTACTGGTTATGATGGACTTAATGTTAAGTATATATCTAATATTGATTATAATTTAGATAATAAAATAATGTATGATAATTTTTATAAGAAACTAAAAGATAATTATAATAGAGATTTATATTATAAAATAAGTATGTTAGGTCCTCATAGAGATGATTTTAAAATAGAGTTAGATGGTAAAGATATTTTATTATATGGTTCACAAGGACAAGTTAGATGTTCAATAATTACATTCAAGTTTGCAGAAATACCTATATTTAATTCAATATTGAATATTAGTCCTATATTGTTATTAGATGATATATTTAGTGAATTAGATGTTGAAAAGAAGAAAAAATTAATTAGTTTTTTACCAGATAATATTCAAACAATAATAACTACTACTGATTTAAATATGATAGATACATCATTATTTAAAGATTTAGATGTTTATATAGTTAATAGTGGAAATGTTAAACGCGAAGGGAATGATTAAAAATGGAAAATAATGAACATTATGATGCTTCGGATATTCAAGTATTAGAAGGATTAGAAGCTGTAAGAAAAAGACCTGGTATGTATATTGGTACTACTGATGTTAAGGGATTACATCATTTAGTATGGGAAATTGTTGATAATGCAATTGATGAAGCATTAGCAGGTTATTGCAAGAATATTGAAGTTGTCATTAATAAAGATAATTCAATTACTGTTAAGGATGATGGTAGAGGTATACCTGTTGATATTCATCCAAAAACTCATATTTCTACAGTAGAAACTGTTTATACAGTACTTCATGCTGGTGGTAAATTTGGTGGTGGAGGATATAAAGTAAGTGGTGGATTACATGGTGTTGGAGCCTCTGTAGTTAATGCTTTAAGTAAATGGGTTGAAGTTAAGGTATATAAAAATGGTAAGATATATTTTATTAGATTCGAAAATGGTGGACATACTGTTGAACCACTTAAAGTAATTGGTGACTGTGAAGAAAATAGAACAGGAACTGTTGTTACTTTTAAACCGGATCCTGAAATATTTGATACAGATATATATGATTACGATACTTTAATGGTTAGAATTAGAGAATTAGCATTTTTAAATAAAGGATTATCACTTACTTTAAGAGATGATAGAGATGATGAAGATACTATTGGTGAAACTTTCTTATATGAAGGGGGAATTACAGAGTATGTTAGATTTATTAATAAAGGAAAAACTGTTATTCATGATGATATAATTCATTTAGAAGGCGAAGAAGATGGAGTTTTCTTTGAAGTTGCTATGCAGTATAATTCTAGTTATAATGATAATATTTATTCATTTGTTAATAATATTAATACTCATGATGGTGGTACACATGAAGAAGGAGTTCGTAGAGCATTAACTCGTGTAATTAATAATTATGCTAGAAAAAATAATATTTTAAAGGAAAAAGATGAGTCTTTAACTGGAGATGATGTTAAAGAAGGATTAACTATGATTATTTCTTGTAAGCATCCTAATCCTCAATTTGAAGGTCAAACAAAAGGAAGACTTGGTAATTCTGAAGTTAGAAAGTTAGCAGATAGTGTATTTTCTTCTGGATTTGAGAGATTTTTAATGGAAAACCCTGAAGATGCAAAGATTATTGTTAATAAAGCAATGCTTGCATGTAGGGCAAGAAATGCAGCAAGAAAAGCAAGGGAAATTACTAGAAAAAGTGATTTAACTACTACTAATTTCTTTGGAAAATTATCTGATTGTAAAAGTAAAGATCCGAAAGTATCTGAAATATTTATAGTCGAAGGAGATAGTGCTGGTGGTTCTGCTAAAAAAGGTAGAGATTCACTAACACAAGCAATACTTCCTTTAAGAGGTAAAATATTAAATGTAGAAAAAGCAAGATTAGATAGAGCTTTATCAAACGAAGAAATTAGAACTATTATTACTGCTTTTGGTACTGGTATTGGTGAAGAATTTGATTTATCTAAATTAAGATACGATAAAATTATTATAATGACCGATGCCGATGTTGATGGTTCACATATTAGAGTACTTCTTTTAACGCTATTTTATAGGTTTTTTAGACCGATTGTGGAAGCAGGACATGTATATGCTGCTCAACCTCCTTTGTTTAGAATAATGCATGGAAAAACGCGTAAATACGTACTTGAAGAAAAGGATAAGGATGCATATTTAGCAACATTACCTGATAATGTAAGAAGTCGCGCAGAAATTGCTCGTATGAAAGGTCTTGGTGAAATGGATGCCGAAGAACTTAATGAAACTACAATGGATATAAATCACAGAATTTTAAGAAGAATTACTGTTGATGATTGTGTAGCTGCAGACCAAATATTTGAAAAATTAATGGGTGATGATGTAGAACCTAGAAGAGCATTTATTGAGGAAAATGCTAGATTTGTTGAAAATCTTGATATTTAAGGAGGTACAATATGGATAATAATGAAGAGAAAAACAATATAGAAAATACTGAAAATACAAATGAAGAAATAATAAATGAACAAGAAAATGATGAATTTAATGGTACTTTTCATGAAAGAGATAGTTTATCTGAAAACAATATTGTTGAAGAAGTAAAAAAATCATTTTTGGATTATTCAATGAGTGTTATTACTTCGCGTGCAATTCCTGATTTAAGAGATGGTTTAAAGCCTGTTCATCGTAGAATTTTATGGAGTATGTATAATTCAGGTTATACTCCAGATAAACCTCATAGAAAATCTGCTAAGACAGTCGGAGAAGTTA
>OJAW01000755.1_pt1 | contig 21045 bp, 21 predicted proteins | sample 1589151 | NCBI WGS metagenome assembly OJAW01 (sample SAMN03283290) | human gut metagenome | biome: human-associated habitat; material: feces | host: Homo sapiens | place: Peru | collected 2012
TTAATATAGATGTAACACCAGAAATAGTTGAAGCAGGACCATATTTAATGCTATTAAATGGACAAGAATATAATGGAGAAACTATTACAGAAGAAGGAACATATACATTAATAGTTACAGAGGATACTGAAGAAGGCAAAGCTATTCAAGTAACATTTACAATTGATAAAACAACACCAAGAATATTTGGACCAAGAGATGGGGAATATTACCAAGATGGTGATACAGTTCTAATCGAAGATGTTAACTTAGATACAATAGTTGTAACACTAAATGGTGAAGAAATAAGTTTCGTTAATGATGAAACAGTTTTATCAGAAGAAGGAATTTATGTTATTACTGCAACCGATAAAGCATGTAATAAAACAATAGTTACTTTCACAATCGATAGAACAGCACCAATAATAAATGTAGAATATTCTTCTGATGGAACAGAATTAGTTGAAAAAGTAACAGTTACTATTACTTCTAATGAAAAATTACAAGAACTACAAGGATGGACATTATCAGAAGATGGATTAACTCTAACTAGAGAATATACAAGCAATACTTATGAAGAATTACAAGTATCAGACCTTGCAGGTAATAAAAGTAATGTAACAATAGATTTAGATTATATTGGAAATAAAGTTACTTATAATCCAAGTCTAACACTAGAAAACCTAGTAGCAAACAAAGTGAAAGCAACAATTACCTCATTAAAACAATTAACAATTAGTGAGGAAGGATGGACTGAATCTTTAGAAGATGGAATATACAAATATGAAAAAGTATATGATACAGCTGGAGAATATAATGTAAATTATACTGACAGTGATAATAACACTGGAGTAATTAATATAAAAATTAATATTGAATTAAATAGTTTGTTTGTAGAATATAGTGAAGATCCAACGACACAAGATGTAACAGCATTTGTTAAAACAGAAGAAGAAGTAACAAACATTCCAGAAGGATGGCAATTGGATGCTAATAAGTCTGGCAATGGACAATATGTATACTATAAAGTTTATACTGATAATGTAGAATACGAATTAGTTGAATTCTTAACTGAAAATAAACATTATGCAGCAACAATTATTATTGATTCAATAGATAGAACAGCTCCTAATGCGTTAGTAAACGTTACATACGAAACTGATGAGTTAGGAAATAAAACAAAAGTTGAAATTACTGTAACTGCTGATGAAGAAATTACTGATGTATCTGGTTGGGTATTATCAAGTGATAAAAAATCAATAAGTAAAATAATTGATGTTCCAACAAATGCACCAACTACAGATATTAATGAACAAGTTACAATAACAGACCTTAAAGGAAATAATACAGTTGTAAATTATAGTTATAATTGGAATTAAGACCGTAAGGTCTTTTTTTTTTAACACATAGATGTTATTATAATTATAAGAATTAGGAGATGTCTTATGAAAAAAGAACACAATATTTTATATCGAATATTAAGACCAATTGTGAAATATTTATTTTTAATATTTTATAGACCAACTATTATAGGAAAAGAAAATATTCCTAAAACTGGTGCTGTAGTAATTTGTGGTAATCATACTAATAATTTTGATATTCCATTATTATTTTGTAGTACTAAAAGAACAATTCATTTTTTAGCTAAAGATGAGTTGTTTAAAGGAATGGGTAAATACTTTTTTAAAGCGATGGCATGTATTCCAGTAAATAGAAGACAAAAAGATCATGATGCATTAGAAAAAGCAATAGAAGAGTTAAACAATGGTGAATTGATCGGAATATTTCCAGAAGGCACATTTAATAAAACAAATGAGATAATTATGCCTTTTAAATATGGGGCTGTTGCTATGGCTTCTAGAACTAATAGTACAATAGTACCATTCTCAATTACTGGAAAATATAAAATATTTAAAAAGAACAGTATAACTATATGTTTTGGTAAACCTTATAAGATAAAAACAGATGATTTAACTGAAGCTAATGAAGAATTAATGGACAAAGTAAAAAAATTGATTGTAAAAAATAGGAGTGATAAATAATGAAGATGCTATTAAAGGTATTGGCAAAAATATTAAGCACATTATTATCTATTGTGTTACTTTTAGGAATATGTACATATTTAGTACTAACTATAAGTGTTAAAGTAGTTACTAAAGATAATGTAAAAGAACTAGTCAAATATTCAAATATAAATGAGGTATTAGATAGTGGATTTTCTAATGCATTTTATTCGATAGCAAATGACAATAATATTGATAGTGGAATAATTGATGGTATAGTAAATTCTGTTGAATTTAAAGAACTGATAGGAGAATATACAGGGAGTTTAGTGGAAAACGTTTTCTACAACACTGAAGTAAAAAAAGTAACGAGTTCTGAAATTGTAGAAATAGCAAGACAAAATTTAGATAGAGCTGCTAACGAAATGGGATATACTTTAAGTAAGGAACAAAAAGAAAGTATTTTGTCTGAAGTTGATAAGGTATCAAAAGAGTTTATTGAAAATGCATCTTTAGAAGATAATTTAAGCAGTGAAACATTAAATAATATTAAAATAGTAAGAACTATTTTTAGTGATAAAATAAGAATACTTGTATTAGTAACAATTCTTGTAATTACAGCATTGATAATAGTATTAAACTGGTCAATCTATAAGTTTGCTATATGGATAGGAATACCAACAATAATATCAGGAGGATTAGTTACAGCATTTGGTTATGCTATTGGTAATATGATAACTATTACAAATTATCCTGAAGGATTAACTAATTTTATTAGTAATAATATATCACCAATCTTTATGAAATATGGAATAATCGTTTTAGTAATAGGAATCATTGAAGCGATATACTATAAAGTTATGAAAATATATTTTAATAAAGAAAATATTAATTAAAGGCAGTTTTAAGTAACTGCCTTTTTTGTGGCAAAATTTACCATATTAAATGATGTAAATAATAGACTAATGTCTGATGTTTGGAATAAATATTGTCTTGGGTCTATTAGTAAATGGGAAATGGATAGTGTTTCTTGTTATTTTCATCAGCATGAACTTCAAGATGTCAATTATCGGCTATGTGGTTTTTCAAACTTCTTTGAACTAAGTGAGCAGCCCGAAATTGATAGAATAATTGAAATAAAAGGAAAGAAAATCCCACTTTTCAAGATTCATCGCATTTGTGGTACCGTTCTTGATAGAGATAAGAGCAAAAAAATGGTAACGGTTCTGACTAGAGAGGGTGTTGTAAATGTAAGAGTTTTTGGTGAAGTCTTTTCTTATTATGACAAGCAAATTAGCGAACGCGGCTCTGATGGTAAAAAGCACGTCATTGAGAAAAGTATCTTCAGTAGAGGAAACAAAATTATTATCACAGGCATTAGAAGAGAGAATGAATTTATAGCGAAAACTTATCGGAATACACCTTATCATAGTGTAGAACGAATTACCGACATAAAAAGTGATGGTACAGTTATTTCTTGTCCAAGGATAGAACAATAATATAATTATTGATTTGTAAAAAAAGTATAAATTATATCTAGTAAAAAAGGGGGTGATATTATAAAAACTGTTATTGTTGGAATTTATAAAATTACGAATACTATAACTGGAAAGAGTTATATAGGGCATAGTAAAGATATTCTAAGACGATGGGCTCAACATCGTTTTGACGCTAAAACAAAAGAACTACCATTATACCGAGCTATAAGAAAGTATGGAATAGAAAATTTTGATTTTTCAATACTTGAAGAATGTAAAATCAAAGACTTATCAGTAAGAGAAGATTACTATGTGAATAAGTTTAATTCTTATATTCCTAATGGATATAATTATAACAAACCAGAGACCCATCACACCAATATTCTAATTCCTGACAAATATCTTTATATAAAGAAACTACTAAAAACCACAGACATTTCAATGACTCAAATCGGAAAAGAGGTCGGATTAAAATTAGAAGCCATTAGAAGTATCAATAATGGAACAACCTGGCGCCAAGATAATGAAAATTATCCTCTTCGTCAAACTAGAAAAAATTATAATCAATCTTTGATTATTCCTTTATTACAAAAAGGCCTAACTACAAGAGAAATAGCTAATGAGTTAAACACTACTCTTCCAGCCATTCAAGGATATATGAAAGAAAATAAGATTTATGTCTCAAAATATGGAAGATTGACTACTTCTAATAAAAAGACTCTAGTGTTTAATGAAAAGAAAGAGTTTTTATTAGAATTTCCTTCAATCAAAGAAGCGGGAATCTTTCTTCAAAAAGAAATAGGTGGTTCTCTAAACACGGCACTTTGTGGAATCAAAAGAAATTTAGATAAAAATCATTTATATAAAGGGTATTATTGGAAAAGAAAAATAAACAAAGATGGCACAGTAGAAAGTCAAGGGAGGATTGAACAGTAATGGGAATAATTGGAGTGCATGATTACGATTTTTTTACTTACCAAAATGTCCTTCCCAATCTTGAGTGCGCGAAGCTTTGTGCTTATCATAAGAAAAAAAGAGAAATTTCTGTTCTGGCACCAGAATTGGCGCCAGAACGCTTCTCTACTCTTTATGTAAGAAAAGATTATGATGATGGAATTTATCCACGAGAGTTATTTGATGATAAGATAATTCTTGGAGGGCGTGCGATACAACCAGGCCCATATAAACCGCTTCCTCTTGAAATTGAACAAACCGTTCCTGATTTTTCAATCTATGAGCGCCATTCTCCTAATTTTTGCCGTATAAAGGATGATGCCCGCCTCTTCAAGAGGATTTTATGGAGCGCGCATATTCGTCTTTCAATTGATGGGAAAAATATAGACCCTTGGCTAAAAAAAGAGGACTATATGTTTCAAAATACAAGATGTCTCATTCTTCACGATTACGATGCCGGTGCTGTTGATGGTGCTTATGATTTTATAAAAGATTGGCTATACTCTCGAAATAATCTAAATAGTAATACTGTAAAGCCATATTCACTTGGAACTAAATTTCCTATACAGGTATCTTCGGAAGAAGAACTACTAAAATGGTTACGGCTACCTATCATGGAAGATGTTTTTGGAATACAATATAATAATTTTATGGATGATGTCTTATGTGATAAAATGAGATACTTATGGGATTTAGGAACGAGTCAAATGTCTTATAAAGTTGATGAAGGATGCAAGGATGAGAACGATTTTTTGATGAATCGCTTACCTTTAATTCTTCCTCAAGTTCTATTTTTCCATAGACATTGGATAAAAATTTCACTTATATATAATGACACACTAATCACAACTCCTGAATTACAAAATCTTTTTGAAGTCTTGAATTGGTTTATAAGGTCAAAATACTACAATTATAAAGCAGATAGAATTGTTGATTATTGCAAATGGATAGCTAAACATCAAGACCCCTGGAAATGCTGGCGAGCAAAATATCAACGAAAATGGCCTTCTACACAAGAAGCCAGAGATGCTTTTCAATATGTTAGATTCAATAACTATGAAGCCTTTAAAATGTTTTATGAATGGAGAAAAGTAATTTTTGATGGGAGGAAAATTATAAATGACTCAAATTGAAATTCGAAGAGCTATTGATTTAAATAACCAACTTATCAATACACTTCTCACCCCTAATCAGTTCACTCTAAATAATGAGGTCGCGCGCCTTTTACGAGAGAACAAAAACTATCAATCTCAATGCCAGCATCATTTTGTTGAAGGATATTGTGAGTTTTGTGATATGGAGGAGAGCGAATGACAGTAGAACAATGGCTAGGAAAAGATAATAGCTTGGGTATAGATATATGGAATCGAAAGTATAAAAAGAATAACGAAACTTTTGACGAATGGTTAGATAGAGTTAGTGGAAATAATGAAGCAATAAAAATACTAATTATTGAAAAAAAATTTATTCCTGGTGGACGAATTCTTAGCAATCGGGGAATTACTGATACGCGAGTAACTTATAGTAATTGTTATGTTATTACTCCTCCAGAAGATAATATCGAATCTATTTTTGAAAGTCGTAAGAAGCTAGCCAGAACCTATTCTTACGGTGGTGGCTGTGGAATTGACCTTTCTAAATTAGCCCCCGCAGGTGCAAAGGTTCATAACCAGGCAGAACAAACCACGGGAGCGGTAAGCTTTATGCAAGGATATAGTCAAACGACTGAAGAGATTGGCCAAGCTGGCCGGCGCGGAGCATTGATGATTAGTTTGGACTGTCATCATCCCGACCTTTTGGACTTTATTGATATAAAAACTTCTCCAGATGCTGTTACTAAAGCAAATATTTCCGTTCGTGTAACGGATGATTTTATGGAAGCAGTAATCAATGATAGGGATTGGACAATGTCTTTTACTCGTCCAGAAACTAATGAAACTATTACAAAGACAGCTAAAGCTAGAGAGGTTTTTGAAAAGTTATGTAAAAATAATTGGGACTGGGGAGAACCCGGAATTCTTTTTTGGGATACTATCTCTAATTATAATTTACTTGAATATGATGATAGTTTTGAGTATGCAGGTACCAATCCATGCGCGGAGGAGCCCCTTCCTGCGGGAGGATCTTGCCTTCTGTCAAGTATAAATTTATCGGCTTTTGTAAAAAATAAAGAGTTTGATTTTAATGATTTTAGCGAAACGGTAGCTCATGGTGTCATCTATCTAAACGAAGTGTTGGAAGAAGGACTTTCTCTGCATCCCTTAGAGGAACAAAGGCAATCAGTAGCAGATTGGCGTCAAATAGGTCTCGGAATTATGGGTCTGGCTGATATGCTTATAAAAATGGAACTTCCTTATGATTCAGAACAGGCTCGGCATTTATGTGAAAAAATTGGCTTCGCAATGGCTGACCAAGCTTTATATACCTCAGCTTTTCTTGCTGGGCATAACGGGCCTTATAATAATTATAAGCTATGTGTTCAGAAAAGTAGTTTTCTAGAAAATAATACTTGTGAAAGTACAAGAGAAGTGATAGGGGCTTATGGTCTTCGTAATAGTCAATTACTGACAATCGCGCCAACTGGTACTATTTCTACAATGTTAGGAATTAGCGGAGGAATTGAACCAATTTTTGCCAATTCTTACACTCGAAAAACTGAATCTCTTCATGGTCATGATGAATATTATAAGGTATATACTCCAATTGTAAAAGAATATATGGATGAACATGGAATAAAAGATGAAGCTGAACTTCCTAATTGGTTTTGTACTTCATCAACAATTTCTCCTCTAAATAGAGTCCTAATGCAAGGAGCTTGGCAGAGACATATTGATGCTTCTATTAGTAGTACAGTAAATCTTCCAGAAGAGGCAACTATTGAAGATGTTGAGGAGATTTACTTAAATGCCTGGAAAGAAGGATTAAAGGGTATTACTGTTTTTAGAAATGGCTGTAAGCGACTTGGAATTCTAACAACCGACAGCTCTCAAGAAAAAGAGAAAGAAAAAGGTCTATCTCGTGGAGAAATCATTAGTTGTTCTGATAACCTAATTGGAATGAAGCGACGTCTAACTACTGGTTGTGGCTCTCTCCATTGTACTGCCTGGTTTGATCCCCAGACAGGTGATTTGATGGAGATTTATCTAAATAAAGGAAGTACTGGTGGATGCGCCAATTTTATGGTTGGTCTTTCTCGAATGATTTCTCTAGCTTGTCGTGGTGGCGTAAAAATTGAAGATATCGCCGACCAACTTCAAAGCACTGGCGCCTGTCCAAGTTATGCCTCTCGAACTGCCACAAAGCATGACACTTCAAAAGGCGCCTGCTGTCCCATGGCAGTAGGAAATGCCCTTATGGAAATGTGGAAGGAGATGAAAGAAAGAATTGAAAAAGGAAATTCGATTATTACCTTGGCAGATTCCAATTCTCAAATACCAAGCTCTGAGAGCCGATCCTCATTCAATCCAGAGGCTGATAATGGCGCTAAATGTCCAGAGTGCGGTTCTGAACTTATACAAGAAGGCGGATGCGTCATATGTAAATCTTGTGGTTGGAGCAAATGTGGATAAGGAGAATTTATTATGGAAATGACAGTTTCAAAAGAACATTTTCAAAAAGTCTTAGAAGTTATTGAGAATTTTGATGGTGAAGAAATTAGTTTTAGTTTTTTGATTGGTTCTCTTTTTCCAGATGCTTGGAAGAACATTCAACAAGCCTTAAAAGATGAACATATGAGAGGCTACCTGGAAGCAAAGGAGGAAGAAGATTGAGCTCTTTGGACTATATTGTTTATAATTATGTTGCCGGCCACTCCCCAATAATAGCCAGTCTTATCAAGGAAGAAGAATATCGTCAATATGAAAATATCGAGCTCATCGCTAGTGAAAATTATCCTAGCGATGCGGTTCGAGCTACTATGGCCTCTTGTCTTACGGCTAAATATGCTGAGGGATATCCTGAATGTGAACGCCACTCTGGACGTCAAGGACGTTATTATGGCGGATGCCAAGTAGTAGACCAATTAGAAGAATACTGCTGTGATAAGTGGAGAACGGTTTTCAATACTGATTATCATGTAAATGTCCAACCTCATAGTGGAACGCAAGCTAATATTTCAGCATATATGGCAGTCTTAAAACCAGGAGATACAATTCTTTCTATGTCCTTGGCGAATGGGGGCCATCTTTCACATTGTTCTCCTGTCAACATTAGTGGTAAAATTTTCAACCACGTTGAGTATGGAGTAGATAAGAATGGATTTATTGATTATGAGGATTTTGAACAAAAAATTCGTTTTCATCACCCCCAATTGGTCTTAGCTGGCGCGAGCGCTTATAGTCGCATTATTGATTTCAAGAGAATGAAGGATATTATTGATGCGATTCAATTGGAAGGAATGATTGAAAGAAATGAGAGCTATCGTCCTTATTTTATGGTTGACATGGCGCATATCGCAGGGCTGATAGCAGGTGGATGTCATCCTTCTCCTTTTGGCCTAGCTGATATTATCACCACTACTGTTCATAAGACTTTGCGCGGACCACGGGGTGGACTAATCTTTTGTAAACCAGAACTGGCAAAAAAGATAGATAGTGCCGTCTTTCCCGGGAACCAGGGAGGTCCTTTGATGCACGTTATTGCGGGTAAAGCAGTCTGTGCTGAAGAGGCCCTAACTCCTGAATTTAGAAACTATACTAATCAAGTAGTTTGGAATTCCAAAGCAATGTGTAATGAGTTCCAGTTCCTTGGATATAAAATCATAAGTGGGGGAACAGATAATCACCTATTCTTAATTGACCTCACTTATAATTATCCCAATCTTACAGGACGCGAGGTCCAAGAAGAACTTGATAAGCATAATATTACCCTAAATAAAAATTGCATCCCTAACGAGAGTCGAAGCCCAATGGAGACTTCTGGCTTGCGAATTGGAACACCGGCTATGACCACAAAAGGATGGACATCAATTGAGTTTAGAGAGTGCGCGCGCCAAATAGATCAAATTATAAAGGAATTGAATAAAAAGAAAAATTTGAAAAAAGAATAATTTTATGATATACTTATTATAGTAAAAAGAAAGGATGAGTTGATAGAATGACCCATAGAGAAAAAAGTTTTTTCAATATCGCTAAACAAATGTGCCGGCTTTCTAATTTTGATAGAGCAAGAGTCGGCGCGGTAGTTGTTAGTGGGAAGAGAATTTTATCTGCTTCTTGCAATTCTACAAAAACTCGTCCTCTTCAATTTTACTATAATAAGTATCGTAATTTTGAGGACTATAAAAATTCTAATTCTTGCGAACACGCGGAAATTTCTGCTTTGTCTCCCTTGATTGGAAAAGAAATAGAATGGGATAAAGTTTCCATTTTTACTTTTAGAGAACTCAAAACAGGAGAAAGAGCATGCAGTAAACCTTGTCCTGCTTGTAGTAAACTTATAAAAAATTTAGGAATCAAAAATGTTTATTATATAGATGAAGATGGAGATTTTGTAAAGGAGAGATATATTTGAAGATTGAAAATACTCAGGTATACGGCCTTGAACGAGCAATCAAAACTGCAAAGTATCCAAAGGCCATTGATATTGAAAAATTGAATAGCGAACTTACTCCTGGTATCAAGGCGTGTTTAACCTGCCCAACTGGTCAGGGTCATGATAATGCTCTAAAAGGAATTATTGTCCAGTTTGATTTGACAATTAGCCAAAATGCCTGGATGCAAGCAGAACGGTATCATTGGTTTGAGATTACTTCAAGTCAAAGCAAGATGCACAAGGCTGTAAAGTTCTCTTTAAGAAAACAGTGTAATGCTTATGTGGATAAACGAATTATTGATATTTGTCAAGAAAAGATTTATGAATATAATAGACTGTCTACTTTAGAAGAAAAAACAAAAGAAACCCAAAAGCTTATGGAAGAAAAATATATCGAAATTCTTTATAATATTCCAATGGGTTTTGAACTAACAGCCGGAATGACAACAAACTATCAGCAACTAAAAACAATTTATCAACAACGACGTCATCATCGGTTGCCTGATTGGCGAATGATTTGTGATTGGATTGAAAGGCTGCCAAGATTTATGGAATTAACACAAAAAGAGAAGGAGAAAGATTAATGAGAACTTATAAGGATACGATTGAAATTATTTGTTTTACTGAAGAGGAAGCTAAACAGGTAATTGAAAGTTACCGTCAAAATGCAAAAGAAAAGGGTTTCACTATTGGTTCTGCAGGCTACACTTATAAGACTAAAAAGTCTAAAGGAGAATTGATTGGTGAACTGTGGCTGACAAAAATTTCAATGATTTTTGGAGATTTATGGGAGGAAATAGATGGCTGAAGTATTTGATTTTTCTACTCAAAAAAAAGTCACCAAAGAGGACATTCACCAGTTATCTTCTTTAATGGGAGAGCTTTCGGGCAAAGAAGATACGCTTGAAGCAATTGGAAGTTTACTAAATCTTCCAGAAGATAAATTTACTTTATTGGCTCCTGGAGTTTTGGATAGCTACTTACGAAGTTTGAATAATGCAAATACTCGTTTATTCCTTGCCCAAGCAATAAATGCTAATGGAGCTACCGTTGAAGATATGATTCAAAATTTTTCCCAATTAGGTCAAAAGATTGATACATTAGAAGGCTTCTCTGCTCAAAAAAAGGACTTTCTGAAGCAATTAGCTAATGGGCTAGCTAATTGTATTAGTGAAACTCAAGGAGTTGCTAAAAAGTACATCCAAATTCCTTATGAAAAATGCCGAGAAGGAGCTCGGATGCCTGAATACGCGCATATAGATGATAGTGGAATGGATTTGTATGCACTAGAAGACTATACTATCCATCCCGGAGAAACAAAACTAATTCCTACTGGTTTAAAATTTGCTATTCCTAATGGTTATGAGCTACAAATCCGTCCCAAGAGCGGTCGTTGCCTAAAAACAAAGTTAAGAGTCGCAAACACTCCCGCAACTATTGATGCTGGGTTCCGTGGAGAAGTTTGTGCTATTGTTGAAAATGTAGAAGCGCCTATCCAAGATATTACTTATGAATTTGATGATAATGGTCATCCTGTTATTACTTCTATCTTACATGGCGCGGACCATTATATTCATAAGGGTGAGAAGTTTGCCCAGCTAGTCCTCGCTGAAGTTCCTAAAGTTAATTTTTATTTGGTAGATAAAGTTATGGAAGATACAGAAAGGGCTGATGGAGGTTTCGGTTCTACCGGACTAAAATAATAGGAAGTGGGTGAAATTGGCAAAAATTCAAATAGAAGATATAAAAACAGAATTGTCTAAAGATGGTTGGAATTTGGTTTCTACTGAGTATCATAATTTAGACGAAATTCTCGAATATACCTGTAATGAAGGACACCATGTTTTTGCTCCTTGGAAAAAAATTCGCACTCGGCGCGATTGCCCTTTATGTAAGGAAAATCCATTAGCCTCTTCGACTTTAAAAGCCATCCCCAAAAAGAAAGACACCTTTAGAGTATTGGGATTAGACCAAGCAACAAAAGTTTCAGGCTTTTCAATCTATGATGATAAAAAGCTCATTAAATATGGCGTTTTTAGTGCTTCCACTGATTTAGAAGAAATCGCTAGAGACCATATTATAAAAGAATGGTTAGTTTCAATTATAAAAACTTTTAGTATAGATTTTGTTGGTATTGAAGGCATTCAATATCAAGAGAAGATGGGCGTGACTACTTTTGAGACCCTAGCCCGTCTTCAAGGAATTTTGATGGAAACTTGCTTTGATTTAGGAGTTCCTTTTAAAATTGCGCCGACAAATACATGGCGCGCGCACTGTGGAGTAAAAGGGCGTTCAAGGTCTGACAAAAAGCGCTCAATGCGTCAACTGGCAAAGGATTGGTTTGATGTAAGTCTCACTGAAGATGAAGCAGATGCTGTAGGAATTGGGAAATATATAAGTGAGACTTGTTATAAAAAAGTTGAAGTTGTAAATTGGGAATAAAAAAGAGGAGAGCAATAAAACTCTCCTCTCTTATAATTAGGAATATTTCTTTATTTTTCGTTCAATATCGTCATACCAATGCTGGAACATTTCATGGGTTTCGTGCCACATACAGTCTGAAACAGTTTCTTTATCTACATTCTTTTCTTTAGAAGCTTCATTTTCAAAAAGTTTATGGAAATCCATGAAATGCTCTAGTCGGTATTGAGCATATTTTGCGATTTCATCTGCTAACGGTTTGTCCTCTTCGTGTTTGCTGATTTCACAAGCATAGTCAATCATCATTTCTGCATCTTTTAGGTCGTCGTTCATTCCCTTATATAATGCTTTGAATTTTACCATAATTATGCCTCCTTATGCTACTTTAGTTATTACAACATTTACATTAGTAAAAGTTGTAGCCAAACCAGCATTGTTGAAGGTTAGATTAGTGGTATTATTTACGGCACAACAAGAAGGTTTTACTTGGATGAGTTTAGAGAATGCTAAGCTACGCACATCAGTTGTTGAAGCAGAAGAAACACTAGCAGTTGCCCCAGGAACCAAAGTTCCATTATTCAACATAGAGACGATTATTGCACCCGCAGTCGCTCCAGTAATAGCGCCTGTCCCATTAAATGTTATGAAGTAGAAACCAGGTTTATTTAGTGAGAAAGTGGTACTACCGGCACTATGAGTTGCAGTGCATCCAGTTTGGATGCTATTTACGGCAAAGGAAATATTACCTCCAGCCACAACTTCTTGAGAAGTATTTGAATAGCTATCAATCATTTTTATTTACCTCCGATACGGATATGTATTCACGGTAAAAGAAAATTAGATACCGCATCCGCAATTATAACTTGAACCACAAGTTCCGTTGGCGGACTGATAAGGGGAACAAGTAATATATGCGGGCTGAGGGAATGGACGTAGAGTTCCGATTAGAGTAGCGTTTTGAGTTTGCTGAGATAGTTGGAAATTGGCAGTTTGTAGTTCACGGTCACGGTCAGCTAACTTATCGCGTAGTTCCTGCATAGTGTTGGAATTGATTAGAGCGCGAGTGGCTTCGCCTTCGGCATGGATGGCAGTTGTAATTTCGCAGGTATTACGATAATTTTCGGCAGAAAGGTCCTTGATACTACCCTTGATTTCACAGCAACAATTTTGCTGGGCAAAACGATTTTCAGCTAGCGCGCCCTGGATGCCATAGAAACCATCCTTCATAGCGCCCTGATTACCATAGAAACCGTCCTTTAACCCGCTATTGATAGCATAAAAGCCATCACATATGCCATTAGTGATACCACGTAACTGACTATTTACATCCTGATTGTTAAAGCCTTCGAAAAGGTCAGAACGAGTTAAAGCACCCTGAAGAGCACCATTGTCTCGATTTCCAAAAAGGCCTCCATTCCCGCCAAGTAAGGCTAACCAAACAAGATAGATAAAGGGGTTATTCCATGCATTACCCATTCCATCTTGGTCACGAGTTAGAGCGAGGATATCACCTGCTGATAGTCCTTCATTCATCATTTTTATTCTTCCATTTATTTATTATAACTTATGCCCCGGACGCAGAAGTTATTTTAAACTTAATATAAAGTTGAGACCTTGTTCGATTTGGTCTTCGGGTATTCCTTGCAAACGAGCCCGTTGAACCAATTGGACAAGGTTTTCTTTTGTCAAATTTGGTATCATTTGTTTCATCTTTTCAGGGTCAATTGGAGGAGTTATTTGAGTTGGAGCTTGAGGTTGATTGTGGCCCATATTCATTAAAGCTGATAACATATTAGAGTTCATTTTTTAATTTGCCTCCTCCACTTAATAGTTTTTTGATTTCTTCAATTTGACCTTCAAGCCTTTCTAATCTTGAAGAAACTTCATCATTTTGTAAGTTTTGTTTCGTCTCACAAGGAGTAATTGTGTATACCATCAAAGATGGAGCACCATTGACCATAGCTTTTATATACATAAGATTTTCACTTGGACAGATGCCAACTGAAATACCACCACTAACCGGTATATTAGCAATTTCCATCGAGTTATTTAGAGTATAAACATTTCCTTGAGGCTGTGGAAACATTTGGGTTCCCTGGTATGAATTTGTAGCGTATGGATTATATCCTGCCATTTTATCCCTCCTTTTTCTCCTCTATTTATAAGTGATGAGAAAATTTTTACTTCAAAATAAAAAGAACCCACTTTTGAAAAGTTCTAATAACTAATCAAAAGTGGGTTTAAGTTTTTATTCAATTTTCACAAATAAATGGCATTAGTGTTGAAATTTCGTCGAGTGAAATCTTTACAGTATCTAAACTTTCAAGAGAAATAGAATAATCGGGGATTTCTATTTCTAAATTTTGAAGGTCAAGAATTTCTTTCTGGCATTCATTTATTTTATCTTTTTGAATTGATATACTATTATCTTCTAAAAAGATTAATTTACCGTCATCATCTTTTTCGCCATATTGGTTTAGAATTTCTTGAAATTTTTCTTGATAGAATTTTAACTCGTCCTTCGCACGTGTGAAGATTTTAGAAAATGTATAAGCTGTACGGATTGGTAGTTTTTGATTTGATATAATCTTTTCAACTTCTAAAGTTGAAATTAACTGATAAATAGTAATTTTCATATTGCCCTCCTTTTATTTTTAGTATATAACAAAAATAAAGAAAAGTCAAATTTAAGAAGTTATTTCTCCACAATCTACCACAACTCCGGTTAGTTGACGATTAGTTAAATCAATTTTTATTTCGTCTTCACTATCTTCTTGGAAAAGCCTAATCATTTTTTTATTGGCAGTAGGAGAGATAATTAATATATCATCTCCTAAAAATTTTTTACTATTAATACCTAAACGGTTTTTTCGATAAGTAACAGTAGGAACTAAATCATAAATAGTAACAGTTTCTGAAGTTGCTACTTTTTGAAGGGAATAAGTTTTATCTCTTTCAGTGTATGTAATTTTAGTTGTTAGCTGTAATTTACCTTTAATAAATTCAGGAATCTTATCATTATTATCGAGAGGATAGATTACAGTCCCTTTGTTTTTTGTAATTTTTTTAGGCTCTAAATCAAAAAGAGTTAATTTTAAAAAGTCTTCTTTAGAAACAGTAACTTCTATGTCACTCCTATCTCCAATTTGATTTTCATAATATCCTGGGTCAGTAATAGCATAAGTGGCTTCTATTACTCTGGAAGTTTCTTTAGACTCAGGGTCTTCATAATTTGGATTATATTCTCCCTTTTGGAAAGATATCGTTGGAGTTGCGAATTTTAACCTTTTTTTTGTTTCTTTTTTTGTTGATTCAATTGACTTATTTCCATCAATTACAAGAAGCTTAAAATCACAGTCTTGGAAATTTTTTATCTCTTTAATAGTGGTTTTAAGAGTAGTTTTTATACTTCGAGGACTATTGAAAGAAGGGGGGTTTGCTCCATCATAATTAACAGGTGAATTTCTTCCGATATAATCTGTATATCCATTTCCATCATGACGGTCAATTTGAATAATAAAGTAGATTTTATTAGTAGAATAAGAATCTACTGAACACGTAAATGAAATGTCTTGACCTTCAATCAAATAGGTAGTAGGATAATCGCCTGTAAAATTTGGATTTGTAGGTGATTCATCAAAGTTTAAAATTATAACTTCTTTTTGATCAGTTGTGGTTTGTCCAAAAAGATTAGTTATTGTATTTCTTAAAATACATCTTATTTCTCCTTGATGAGGAAGCCTGGATAGTTTACTAAAGAAAGTCGAACCGTAAATAGTAAAATTTCTAGTTACTATATCCCCATCTGTAGAGATGTTCCCCAAAAAAGGTGAAAGGTCTATAACCTCTCCATTATATATTAATTCTGACTTCCACCAAGAACTATCTTCCTTATCTAAATTATAGTCTCTATAAAAATTAGAAGCAGTACCCCTAGAGATTTGCAATGGGATAGTTTTACTCTCTATACCATCCGTATAAGGCTTTATGGTAAAAGGAGTATTAATCGGAAGAGCTGAAGGCAACATCGAAACGACTAGACCTTCTTTTTTAATAGTAGAAGTGGAACCACCTAACTTTATATTTAAAAATAAATTATAAGAATTTCCTGGTTTTAATTTCTCTGTAGATACTGAGAAATTATAATTTGAATAATCTTGATTATTGGAATGGAGTGCGATTGAACCTTCTAAACTATTAAATCCTGAACCTATTTCAATTTTCCCATTTTTTATAAAGTAGCTATCGTATGTCAAACAAATGCGAAGTTTGTCGTAAAAGTTCTTTTCGTTTGTTCCTGGTATTGATGTTCCTTTAAATTGATTATAGATAGCTACTAATTTAGGGAGTGGAGGATTATAAAAATTTTTGGAAAGATCTTCCGGCAACCCGTCTTCTATTTCGTCATAAGGAACAACTGAAAAAGTATAATTTGTATCAGGGGGCAGCCAATAAAGGAGTCTCACATCTTTAATAGTCGGATGATACATTTTCCCCGCAGTCAGAGGACCAGCTACTCCGACAAGGAAACTTTTATTATTAGCATTTATCATAAATTGGCAATGACAATTAGTTTTTGGCTTTATGTTAAAAGTAATTTCCTCTAATACTTCATTCTCGTAAAGTGGATTTTTATCTTTATCCTTTATTGTAGAATATTTGCAATTATAAGTAAGCTCGCTTATCTCGGGTTGGTTATTTCGTTTTATCCTTATAACTACATAATCACTACTATACTCTTTTCCATCATAAGTCCAAAAATAGTAAGTTCCTTCTCCTTTGATTAGACTTGTTTCTTTCAATTGAATTTTTATAGGGTTGTCTTTTTTCAAATCTTCTTCTGATAAATAATAAACGCTGGTATCTGAACTACCAAAATTCGCTTTTCCGGGTTTTATGCCTTGTATTGTCCCTGTTCTTTCTTCTGAAGGGAGTATTAAAGGACTCTTAGTAGAAATTTGCGGTTTGGATGGACGTTGATTTATTGGTAAAGCGATTGATGAAGTTAAAGAAGACTTATCTCCTGCTTTGGTCCCAACAGTTCTTACAGCTACTCGTAAATACTTACCTCTTTCACTTGTTGGAACTGAAATTTTGCAAGAAGTTCCATTTACTGTTTTGGTTTCAGAATAAGTTGAAGTTGTTGGAGCTGAACCTGAAGAAGAAAATCTCCAGTAAACTTCATACTCTTTAACTGGATTATTTTTTCCTTTTTTAGCAGAGGGCCATGTTATAGTATAACCCTCTTTGAAGGGGACCAATATGGTGGTCCCCTTCCAAAAAGATACGGAATCTGGTGCAGAGCATGGAGTCCAATTAGTTTCTAAAACAACGGTAGTTTTTCCGCTAAGTTCGGAGCTACTCCCTTTACCCCTAATTGCTAATGAAGAGGCTTTTCTCTTTAATGGAGAAACAGGAGAATTTAAAAATGAAGACATTTCTCCAGAAATTTCCAAGTCAAAATGGCCGATTCCTTGGCTGTTATGAATAACAGTAAAAGTTCCCCCTCCAACGCGCGCGCCACTTTCAGGATATGTAAGAGGCCCTTCAGAGTAAGCTTTCTCGTCAAGAATTACTACTTCGGTTTGAGATTTTTCTTCATTATTATAATTACTAATTTTTAATGAACAAGAATAAGGCCGGAATCGAGTATTTATATAATCGACATAAACTGAATAAACTATTGTTGAATAAGAGATTTCAACTTTACTTCTTTGCCATTCAACTCGATATCTACCAGAGCCTTGGCCTACTTCTATCCAATTACTATAAAGAGTTCCATTTGTTGCCATAAAATCCTCCTTTTACTCATCATTTCCAAGTATCATCCAGCCAAGAATTGCTTTACCTAATACTCCAGAGCGTCTACCATTATCATTCTTGATATATAAATCATATCCAATTTCGGTAGTAACTCCATCTATTTCTTCAAAGACTGGTTTGTATTCTAAAGATAAACCATACTTGACATCTTTATTTGCTACTAAGGTGGTTTTCACATTAACTTTTTTATCAGTAATTTCTAATTGAGTTTCATCTTTTACTGATGCAGTAATTTTTTTTTCTAAAAAAGCTAATTCACAATATTGTATGCTATTACCTTTATCATTTTTCTCTTCATTTTTAAAAAATGACAATGTGACTTTATCAGATTGTGGTTCAATCTTAAAATTCGAACTTTTGCCATCTTTTAAGTATTTAGCCAGAAAAGAGGTCCCCTGAAAATCAATTTTGTTATCTGAAACCGAAATGAATTTTACATCTTCTTTTTCGAATCCGTCTGCCTTAATAGAAAATAGTTTATTTTCCTCACATTCATAAATTTCTATATCAGAAGGGAAATCATTTTTAAGATTAGTAATTTCTTGATATAGCCCTTTTATTTGTTGATAATATATCTTGCCATTTTCGGGAATTTTGTCTTTCGTTATAAAATATTGTAAATCAACAAAGCTTATTCCATTTGAGGTATTACATATCTTTAACTCTCCTCGTTCATCGTCACTTCCGGTCCAACCATGAATTTTTGCAGTAAATATATCAACACCTTTTAGAACCGAACCTTGAATAACACTATTTGAAAGAATTGAATCTTTAAAAATACCTGCACTGGCATATAGGTTGCCTTTTTCTGTAACCTGAAAAGGGGCTTCATCAGAAAGAATCTTGGATGTCTTTTCATCTCTTCTCGCGCCTGCCCAAAAGACAATTTTTTCTGCATTAACTTTACTGACAGTGGGGAAAAATTCTGTCTTTGCAAAAAGTCCATTTACAGTATTTATTCCGGAATAAATTGATTCATCCCCAGAGCCATCTCTTGTAGTTAGAGTACCATTAAGAAATACATTATCACTGTAAAGACCAAATCCCGTTTCTGCTACACTTCTTAAATCACCAAGGAAAAGACTCGGCTTATGGGGGTATACAATCTTTTCTGTCTTGATTACTTCATAAACCTCTAATGGGAAATCTTCTGGGATTTTTTCTATTTTTCTATATATTTCATTTTCTTTCTTATAATAAATTTTATTAATATCTGGTTCTTTATCATTTGTTTGGACATATTCTTCTTCGGTTGTAACTACAGGAGATATAATAGTAAGCCCGCCTCTAAACAAATTATAGTCATCCTGTATGCCATTATTGTAATCAATATCATTATAAGAAGTTGAATTAATACCAATTAACAAAGAATCTGATATTGCTCCATCTGATGAAAGATTATACCTTTTAATTACTGAAACAGTCTCTTTTTCTTCAAACTCTTTAGAAACATCCTGTTTAAAAATAATTGTCGCTATCGCTGTATCTCTTTTAAAATTTTCTATTCCTTCTTCTGGTGTAGTTCCTTCTTCTATTGTTTTTTCTATTATATTAATAGTTTTGATATCTCCAATGAGCCCTTTTACGAGGACATTGTCGCCAGCTTTTAATTGAGTCGCCTCTTCAAAGATGATTTCAATTGATTTAACTTCAAATTCTGCAGAAGAAATTAGCTCCCAATAATCTTTAATTTCCTCAATTAAGGGAGTAGTAACTTCAATATAGTTCCTTTCTACATCTTTTTTATAATAAGTTTTATTTGAATTAATAGATGTATCTTCAGTTTGCTGATAAACTGCCGGTTTAGTTTGCTGGTAAACCATTGAAGAAACATTTCCTGAATAAGACAGCTTAAAGAACATTATTCCGCCCGCGCCTTGTGCGACAGAATTTTTAAATACAACATTTTCAATAGTACCACTTTTTGCTACTACTTTATTGAAAACTGCACTATCTTTACTAATACTCCAATATTGATAGCCGTCTCCATCATGTCCTATAATTTTTGGGTCTATTAAACTTCCATCTAAAGTAATTCCATCAAGAGTTAGTTTTCCATCATCATAAACCCTGAAGTTCTTTCCAGCTTTTAAGAAAAGCCTTTGAGCTGACGCATCAGGATTCCAAATTTCAGCATTTCCAAGTTTAATACAAGTAGATATAGTAGCATCTTCACCAAGTTCAATTGACATGGCGTAGACTTTCCCCTCTACTCCATTTAAAGTAATCCTTGGAGCCGTCTTTTCAACAGTAACTCCGTCTTCTTTTTCTTCCCAAGTATATACTGCTTCAGAACTAAGAAAATCATCAGCAATAACAAAACCACCAATTCTACCAGAATTTGCAGTTATTTCTCCAGAGAAATTTCCCGTTGCGCCCTCTAATTGGCCTTTAAAACGAGTAACTGAGGTAGCTTCATAAATATTATCCTCTGTTAAGATTGGTTCACCAACTGTTAAATTAACTTGTGTGTAGTTTCCGTTTTCATCTTTTTTGTAATATATTTTTTCATTCTGAACTGTTGCATCTTCTGTTTGAGAATAAACTTTTTCATTAGCCACAAAAACTGGATCTTTAGAATTTTTTTCATAAATAGAAAAAACTCCGTCATTTCGAATAGTGATTCCATTTGGAGATAGAATAACGTTTTCATTTGAAAGTTCACTATCTTGAATAATGAACCCGCCAATCTTACCGGCTATTGCCTCTATTGTCCCTTTAAAATCTCCGTTTTTTGCGAGGATTGAGCCGTCTTCATAAACAATAAAATTATTGTTAGAATTAAAAACTGGATATTTCCCCTCTTTGTCTTCACCCAAGTTTCCAATTTCCACTCCTGATGAAGTTAGCTCCCA
>OJAW01000756.1_pt1 | contig 20981 bp, 19 predicted proteins | sample 1589151 | NCBI WGS metagenome assembly OJAW01 (sample SAMN03283290) | human gut metagenome | biome: human-associated habitat; material: feces | host: Homo sapiens | place: Peru | collected 2012
TCTTCACCGCATTGCCGTATGCAAAAGGAAGGAGGTATTTTGATGCGGTTGCCCTTGGTTTTTACAATAAGGGTGCAGTAGTATGAAATAAAATGCGTATATTTGTCAGGTTGTTTTCGGACAACAGACATATAGAAAGCGTTTAGCTTGTCCCAATTTGATGAATCTGGACAATTCATAGTGGATTTGGGAAGAGTGACAACGTTTACACTGGCTATTTTATGGGCTCTGCCCACATTATAGCAGAAAGTGTGAGCAGTTCCCATTCTTATTCAATCCACGGCAGTCCAGAGCCAAATCAAATGGATAAGTCTAAAGGAGGTTCGCGCTTTCTTTTATTAAGTACTGCTCCGAGTCGAGCCTCTCGGTGAAGTGAAACGAGAGTATGCTACATAATTCGGTAGAAGGAGGATTACTCCCGGCTGTTGATACTATTCGTATAAACAGCGGTGAATACATAGCTCTATCCATTCTTGAGGTTCGGGCAGTTCCTCACATTTCAATTTTATCTGATGACGTATCCTCTGAAGCTCGCAACCGAATTATTGAGCAGGCGGCAGCTGATATGTCAAACTTTCTCACTGAGATATACCAGCAATATAAGGAGCAGTATAAAGCGGAGTTGGTTAATCCTGACATGTCTTTTGAGTTGATTTGGACAACAGCGCCTGTCGAGAATCAGCCCTATGAAGCAACAATACGATTATTCATTATCTTGAGAAGTATCCATAAGGATGTAGGAACGGCGTCAAGTCTGGTTGGGACGGTTTCAAAGCTTATCTCCGCCACATTGGATGGTGGCTTGTATGAGTATTCCTCCTATCCAGTATCGGAATTTTCGAAGGTCTTTGGGGCTATTTGTCATGGGACTTGTCACGCCATTGTTAAGGAGGAGCGCACAGAGAACCTTCAAAATAGTTATCTGCCAGTGTGCTATGCCTTTGACCAATTCCCTACGGATTACAAAGATTTGAGTAGATTGGCAAACATTCTTATCCGGCATCCCCATTGCGCAGTATCCTTTCAATTGATACCGACATATTATTCTCCTGAGGAACTTGCGGAACTAGAGACGCTTCATCAGAACCTAAGTATGCTCGGACACGGTGTTTCGGACAGGCAGGTCGGCAATGTTAGTTTCACCAACGCCGAGAGGTTGATGAATCTGTACAAGCATTATTCCGATAACCGTAACCGCTCCTTATTCTTATACAATATTGTCGTGTACGGTAGAAGCGAATCACTTCCGGCAGTTTCATCAAAGGTGATGGGGCAATTGACTTTTACAGAAGATGTGTCTCCGAACCTGCAAATTGTCAAGGTAGACTGCTCCGCATTTTATCAGAGCGAGCAGATGATGTATCCCTTGCCCTGGGTCGTAAACGAAATACTCATAAACAACAATAGATCTGCCGCAATATGGAACGGACAGTATGTCTGTCCTAACTTATATCGTTTCCCCTACATCATTACGGCAGATGAAGCAGCCTCCTTCTGGAGACTTCCAATAGGTGATGATAGGGTCAATGCAGGCTTAACCGTCAATGAGACAGGGAAAGCTAATAAAACATATTCGAAGAATCTCATCAATGCCGGAGACATTGAAATCGGGAGGCTAAAATCATCTAATTCAAATTCTATTGGCTTCACGCTGAAGGATTTGGCGAAACATATGCTCATCGTTGGGACACCTGGCTCTGGTAAAACGACATTCTCTGTCGGTCTTCTTGACCGGTTATGGAAAGACCATCACATCCCTTTCCTGGTAATTGAACCGGCCAAAAACGAATATAGGGCATTGATACAAAGCATTCCTGAACTACAGGTTTTTACTCCAGGCAAGAATTTCATTTCCCCTTTTGTCTTCAATCCTTTTGTCCCACCGAAGAATGTACGACTTGAGACATATAAATCCACATTGAAGACAGCCTTTGCCGCAGGTGTATCCATGTCGACACCTCTCGACAAGATTTTTGAGGATACCGTAAACAACTGCTATTCGGATTTCAGATGGCTGGACTCGTATACGGTGGATAGTAAAGGAAAGATATTCAATATCACGGACTTCATCAAATGCTTCCAAGAAACGTTTGATTCAATCGGCTATACCGGGGATGCAAAGAATATCGGGCGAGCCGGTATCGTGAGACTTAAGAGTCTGGTCAATTTGTTCGACAACTGCTATTCGATTCCGATTGAAGATATTCTCAAAAAGCCAACTATCATTGAACTTGCCGCCATTGAAAATAGTGAACAAAAGGCTCTGATTATCGCTTTGCTCCTACTGTCGATATTGGCCTATGTCAATGCAAATTACATCGGTGAAGGCGGGTTACGTAACTTCATTCTTCTTGAAGAAGCTCACGTCCTACTTGATGTCGACACTAACGTAGGTGAAGGGTCAGCGAACCCCAGCGCCATTGCTCAAGGACTCGTTAAGCGAATGCTTGCGGAAATCCGTTCATATGGTGTCGGACTTGCCATCGCAGATCAATCTCCCAGAAAAGTTGGAATAGACATTGTGGCTCTGACTGACATCAAGGTGGCATTCCGTCTGGTAGAAAGCAAGGATAAGGAAATACTGGCCAATGCGACCAGTATGAACGATGCACAAATGGCGCGGCTTGCCAAACTGAAGCCAGGCGAGGCATTCCTCTTCTTTAACCGCCTGGACGAACCTGAGGAAATCATTACTCCAGATTATCGATTTAACAATCAGATTAGCATTTCTTTATCTGATGACGGCATTAAGGAATTATCATCGTATTGGAATAACAAGCAAGACAAACTTAGACCATATCCAGAATGTGCGTTCTCGCCTTATTGTAAGGAATGCTGCGACTTCGAACGTAGGTTGCTAGCCAGAGAGATTGCACGAAGGATGTTTAAAGCGGTTCATCAAGGCACGAATAATCCTGAACCAATTAAGAACATATTTTCGCACTTTACTGGATTGATTAAAAACGAGTTAAACGATGAGCCCTATAGCAATGAACTCAAGGCTTGCACAAAGATGCATTTTTGGCGTAGGATAAAATATGAAACTCGCCTTAGGGTTAAAGATTCCGATGTTGAACAGTCTTTAAACAAGTAATGTCATGAGGGAATTCGATGAATCAGATTCTTTTGAATCGGATATTAATAAGGATATGACCGGATCTTTTGATTCGGATGTGAATAGTGATAAATCAGGCGCATTTGACTCTGATGTAAACAGCGATAGCGGAGGTTTTGATTCGGATGTCAATTCAGAAGAAGGTGGCTTTTATTGGAATACTTCAGGGGGCAATGATGAAGATTTTGAATGGAACGCTTGGAAAGATGACGATGATGATGACCAAACCGAAATACCCGGCCCCGTGATACAACCTTCCGATCAATCTGATGATGACGATAATGCTTACACGGATGATGAAAATGACGGAGGGAATGGCAGTGGCGGAGGCTGGGACACTGATGGAGGTGATATGACAGCCCCAGATGACAATTATGGTGATGACTCAGAAGATGGAAGTTCTGACTTTGTGGATGACGGTGAATCCGACTACGATGCCGAGGGTGAATTCGATGAGGGCGATGAATTATCTTCCGATTATGACGAAGATAACGGTTCTGATATCAGTGATGATATGGGTTCAGACTTTGATGATGGCGAAGGAATAGACTCCGGTGATGTTGGTGACAGCGGTTTTGATAATGGAGATAGCGGTGATTTCGGAGATGATATTGGGGGAGACATTAACGACGATGGCGGAACCGATTTCTCTGATGCAGGAGGAGATGATTTTTCGGACACAGGTGGTGGAGACTATACTGAATGATTGATCGTATGGACAAAATACTTTATTAACAATATCTTGCAATGAGAGAATATGCCGAAAGAGACTATGATGCTGAAATTAGCGGAATAGAAAACCAAATTCAAAGCAATCAGGACTATTATGAAAACCTTGGGCGACAGATCGGAGAGTTGTCCAGGGATAAGGACTTGTATGATGAAGGAGAATGGAACTCTCTCTATGATGAGAAAGCCAGCGCACAATCTGACTCCGTAAACAAGATTAACGAACTAAGAGGTCAATTGAATGACCTAGAAGCGGAGAGGGACGGACAATACAACGATTCCCAGGATGGTGCTACGGACATGCCATCCGATGAAGAAATACCTGAGACTCTTGATGATGGTGACTGTCCTGACGAGGCTAAGGAGGAGAACGAACAAGAAACGGATAACGATGTCAATGAACTTGATGACGGTATAGATAGCGATACAGAAAGCAATGAAAGCTCAGAGTTTGATTCCTCTTTTGATTCTGAAGATGATTCAGATAACTCGGCAGACGTTGCCGAGTCAGTAAAGGAGGATGTGACAAACAATACGGATGAACCAAAAGAATAACAATCAAATCATCAATAATATGGGACTTTTTCACAGAAACGAAAATGAAGCCAATTTTGCCGGTGGAAGCAAAAACATTCTGGAGTCTATTCAAAGGCAGAATGACACAGGGACACTAATCTACCTTGATCCAAGGCAAGACTTTAACACGAAATCTACCATTACGGTTGCTCCGAATGAGCAGGTTATCTTTATTCGGAATGGTGCTTTCTATGGTTTACTGCCGGGAGGTAACCGGTATGAAGTAGAGACGGACAACTACCCCGTGTTAAGCAGGATTAGAAACATGCTGTCCGGTGGTGTGAGTACATTCTCCTGTCAAGTGTACCATGTCAGCACAAGTATCCAGGAAGTGCTATGGGGAACGGCCAGCCCAATTGAGTTGGAAGACCATCACCTTGGAGACGGTATTCCCACGATAGTACGCGGTGCAGGAAAGTTCCTTGTGAGATTCAATATTGACGAGGATGATGAGGCTTGTAAGAAAGCGTTCATGCAATTGATGGGTGACAAATCTACATTCACCGGCAGCGATCTCAGCTTCCTCTTCCGTGCCAAAATCTCCCAAAAAATCAGTTCCTTGATTGGTAAAAAACTAGAGGAACGGTCGATGAGTCGTTCCATTAATGCAATATCAAGTCAGTTGGAGGACTTCGCTGATGAGATTAAGCCATTCTTTGAAGAACTGTTCGTCACGTATGGCCTTGAGGTAGTCGACTTCTCGTTCGAATCCCTAAGTATAGACGGTACGGATATCAGGCGCAAATACATTGACCGTTTATCCGCTGCAAAACACACCGGGAGCTATGATAAAGCTATGCAGCAGGAATTGCTGGAAAATGTATCCTTGAATCCAGGAGCTGGCGGAGTGGCAAGTGCTGGAGCCGGATTAGGCATGGGCATGGCTGCTGGAAACGCTTTCGCCAACATGGCTACTACTGCTTTCGCAAATCCTCAGCCGCAACAGCAGGCTCAACCTACAGCAGGTTTTGGAGGACAGGGACGCTTTGGCGTCAATCCTGCCACTTCCCAGCCTGATCCAATGGAGTCTTTGTTGAAAATGAAACAACTGCTTGATGCCGGACTCATCACACAAGAGGTCTATGACGCAAAAGTAGCCGAGATTATGCAACGCTTATAAGTACCGATATGAAAAAGAACATTTTTACAGTCCTTGTAGGACTCGTCTTTCTGGTAGCATTTAACGTCCTCTTTTTCTTTCTTGGAGGAACGGAAAGAACAACTACAGAATGGATCAGCTATGGTTTTATCCATTTCGCCTATCTGTGCATTCTCCTGACCCCACTCTTCTGCAAAAACAAGAAAGGGCGTTCTGTTCTTAATGCCAGTCTGTACTTAAGGACGCTCATTTATTTCATCATTGCATTGATTGCCGGCATAGCATTTATTGCGTGGAATCCGGAGGAAATATTATGGTCCACAATCGTTCAGGCAGTGATAGCCACCACCTTCCTTATCATGCAGTTGATGAGTGTTACGGCGAATGAGGTAACAGATGAATCTCTTGAACGCCAGAGTAAGGAAATGGTTTACATTCAAGAACTCGCGTCCAATATGAGAGAGGCGATGCAAAGTGCACAAGATCTCGAGGTCCGTAAAAAACTACGCAGTGTCTATGAGGTGCTTAATAATGCTTCAACAGGCAGTTGCCCGGAGGCTGAAGAAATCGAATTACAGTTGGCAGCCGATGTTAACGCATTGTGTATGAATGCCCTCAGTTTTAGCTCCAGCCAGATTGACAATAGTATTTTAACGATCAAAGAGACTCTGAGAAAGAGGAACGCCATAATAAACAAAAGTCGCTTTTCTTAAACCGTAAACGAGTATGAAAAAACAGAGTATATTCACAATGGTTGGCTTTATTGTCATGCTGTCGTTATCTGTATCTGCATGGGCAGAGAATACGCCCATTACGAACGATGGTATCGGCATAGTGAAACTTGGCGCAACTATTTCTAAGTTACCTGATTCGGTTGATGGTGTCTATGATAGAATTGAATTCTCATCTGAGGAAGACTATGACGAAGGCGGCGAGTATACTTTTGAGGTTTACCATGCTTTTTTAGGAGACGTTGTTGTTTTTGACATCTTTCCAGAGGGAGATAAAGTAGGTTCAATAACGGTACTTTCGCCAAATCTGATGACCAAAAAAGGACTTGGCATAATTTCTACGCCAACAGAGCTATTTGAGGCAGGCGGAAAGGCGATATCCTTTAACGATGGATCCGTGGCAATTGTATGTGACGGTGCTCTATTCTTTGATATGCCTCTCTCTGATGAAGGCTATAAAAAAGCCGAACAGGCATATCTTGGCTATGCAGTGACTTTTGATGCATCTGACTTCAAAGATTCCGGGCATCCAGGAAGAATTGTCTTGAATGGTGAATATGGCAATCAGGCCGGTGAAACATCTGTGTCTGGCATGAATCTCAAGGATATTCTGCTGGTGTCTTTATTCCTTGTCGTACTTTTGGTCATAATCGGCCATATGGTTTATGTCAATTATTTCGCCAAACCTTTCCCCGAAGAGACCATTGCTTTACAAGGAACCGATCTGAACAATTCGTTTGTTATTTCCAGGATGGATAACCTGTATAACAATGTGTTCACTACATACCAAGAGTCTGGGGATATGTCAGGAGAAGAGCCGTTGAAATTCCCTGTGGGCAGCAAAGCAGCAAGTGAAGCGAAGAGAACACTTAAGGACATCTATGATAACCATATGCCTGTTGGAGGGGAAGCAGCCGAGAAGTTAAGACGAGTGTCGATTCTTACCAACGAGGCATATAAGCGTTCTTTCTCCGGCTCTATTAAATTCCTGGTAATCACGATAATAGTTGGCGCGGGAGCGTGTTTCTTGAACAAAGATGCCACACCGCTTCTATATTTCCTACCAGCATGCATATTATATTATTTCTCTTGTATGACGCCTTACTATATACAGATGGAAAAGGCGCTGAAGGAAATGAAAACCGGAAGGAAATCCGGTAGATTCATGGATGCTATTCTTGGCGGTGTATTCGGGATTGCGGCTTCAGCCCCAATGATTGTAGAAATCACCAAGGACGCAAATACAGGGAAAGTACTTGATAAGCAAAATGACAGTACGCTGCAAATATTCGCCTTGGCCCTGTCTATTATTTTATTCATCGTACTTGCCTACGCAATGCTGTTCGTGGGTCTGCTCAATTATGTCAGAAACTACATTCTAAGATAATCCAATCATCATAATCATAATTATTAATCTTTATGGAACAAACAACATCCTTGAAGTTGCAGCAGGTTGTATGTCCTTCCTGCGGACGCCCCATCAACTCGTTCAACCCCAATAAGTTGATGACAGAATGCCCTTATTGCGGCAGCCATCTTGTCAATCCACTAATCTCCTCAAAAGAGATTCCAGTCCCGGAGAGAATCATTCCGTTTACCACGAACGAGCAGTCTTTTGAAACCGCTCTTGTCAACAGTTTGGTTAATCAGGATTATGTACCTGTGGACATTTTCCAATCCATTAAAACTGACAAGGTATTCCAGGCCTATCTTCCGATGTACCTCTATGAAGGAACTTTCAATTCGGCTTGGAGCTGCGAGTCATCCTACATGGACCAGAAGGTCTCTGTCAGTTCTGATTCCGTAAGCACGCGCGATGTCAAGAAATGGCGTCCTCAAAATGGAAACGCAGCAGGAAACTTCGCTTTCCTTTGTCTGGCTAACGAGGGCGGTAAAGAGATTCCTGATGAACTGCGAGAGTTCACAAAGAATTTCCCTTATGATGTCATGATGTCAAAGGAGTTCAATGAAAGTTTGATTGACTACAATGATGACAACCTTCTCTCCCTGGAAAGGAATACGGACGCCTCCCTTATTTGGCAGAAATATGGCAAGAGTAAAGTCGATGAGACAGCCAAGAAAGCCGCACGTCAGCAGATCGGCAATCAAGAGATTCGAAATTTCAGGGCATCCTCCAGTTTCAATTTGACAACCACCGGCAAGTATGTCCTTGCTCCTTTCTGGTTTGTATACTATACTTATAATGGCTCTCAATACCATTTCCTCATGGATGGTGTCGGCCAAACGACGTCCTACTCATATCCCGTCAACCAGGACGAGGTCAAGTGGATTAATAGCAAGGTCACTATTAACAATATCGTCAAGTGGCTTTGGCCTTTGGCTTTCGTCGTTTGGTGGTTGGCAAGCAGCTTCGTTGCTGGCTTAATCTTCTTTGGCGTATGGTTCGTTGCTAAACTTATCATCAAGAAAGTCATGGAGAACCAGATTGCCACTAAACTGGATGCATCAAGACGTGAACGAGAAGCTGCAGTCGCTGCACTTTAACACCTTCTCAGCGTGTCCTATCTGAAAACGTGTTGCCAAATGGTTTGGATAGGACACCTTTTACGGCCTGTTTTCCTATTTGAGGGGTAAACAGGCCGTATCCTTACAAGAGGAAGTATTCTCTTTACCCTCCATCAAAATGCTAACTCGGAAGAAATATGGCTAAAAAACGAAGAGAAAGAGCCGAACCTCTGGTTGTCTCTTGTCGCGGCGATTGTCTTTCTTGCGATAATCACCATTTGCCTAATTGATTATGTGAAGCAATTATCTTCATCTATTACTACATACGGTATCATAATGGTTTTTATGGGAGGATGCGCCATTGCCATCATTTGGTTAATCGCATACATCATTAAAAAGATAAGGATAAAGAACAAGGAATGAAGACGGCTGAACAGATGAACCGACTCACAATGCGATACCTCTTCTCCCAGCCCTTTGCCTATATCTCCATTGGCCAGATTCGCTGAAACATTGTATACACGATGGTGGTCTGGAACATGATATACTTGGCTATCAAGGAATACCGAAAGTTCTGCGACTCTAATATTCCGATAAGCCAATTATGAGCCAATTACAGACAATAAATAAGCGACTGGATTTCAGCCGCTTATTTGTTGTTCTGTGGGAGGAGTCGATTCACCGATGCGCGTTTGAGAGACAATTGTGAGCCCTTTGACTACTTTAACAAGCTCTTGAGGTCGAAAAACATCAGGACCGTTTCATCATCCGGTTCCGGCTTGACGAGATACTTGAAATCGCACTTCTGGTAGAAACCGACGGCAGAGCTGTAGGCATCGACCGTGATAAAGCGGCATCCAGTGGAAGGATTGGACGTGCAGCGGGTCTGGACATAGTTGATGATCTTCGTGCCGATGTCTTGGCCTTTCAATTTGGCGCTGACAGCAAGACGGCCAATTTTCAACGCGGGGTAGGAAGACCGGCGTTTTGCGTTAGGAATCTTTCTGGAAAGGTTGTTCCAAATGGAAGGGTCAACAAATTCCCGGTCAACCTTATCGTTGAGGAGACTGAAATAAGCAACAATGTCGCCAGAGTCTTTATCTTCGACAACATACGTTACGGCCAGGAGTTCCTTGGTGAAAAAGGTTGCGTTTGGTGTTCCGGTGGATGTCTCAACCAAAAAACCGTTCAAGTCTGCGTCTTCGCAGTCGAACGGCTTTGTGGTATCAACTCCTGGACGGAATTTCCTCAGTTCAAGGTTCATAATACTTCAGCAGCACACCAACTACGAACTTCTTCGTAGTTGCGGAAGATCTCTTCCCGTTTCTCTTCAGAAAGGGGAACGACATTTTGAGCCGCCATTTCGAAGCGGTAGGCATCCTCGTCATAGAGGACGGGAGTTTCTTTAATCGGCTTAGCCATAATTCAGTTCTCCTTTTCCAATAATTCTGCATAAGGGATGCAGGTCCGTCTGCAAATGTAGCAATTTATTTCCAACGAATTGCAAATAATGTGCAAGACTATGAATGAATCACATTTTGTCAGTCATCCTGAAAGACTTCCTTGTAGTTCCGGATAAAGTAGTCAATAGCTTTTATGCTTGACCGAAAGTCGTAGTTGGGGATGGAAGGTAGAAATAGTTGAACATGTCTCTCAAGATGGTTACGAACAATTCATCAAAGAAATAGGACTTCACGCCGGTCGGCATGTTCTCATTCCCAGCTCCATAATCTTCATCATCCTCCAGCATCAAATGCAGCATGTGATTGCCGTCAATATAGGCTTCCATTACATCGGCGATTGGCTTTCCCAGGGTAATGCCTTTCTTTGATGTGAATTCATCCCGCTGGTCGATAAGAAAGCGGTAGAGTGCGTCATCCAGGTATTTGAAGACTCGTCTCCATCTCTGGGGGTTGCTGAAGCCGCTTGTTTCGTACAGGTATTTGAACGTCACGTAACGGCTGTTTGCATAGTAGATGGAGATGTCTTCATTACGGTTCATGTGTTCGTACGGAATGCAGAGTTTTCCTGATTCGTCTTGAACCTCTCGTTTGTCATTGCTCCATCCCTGGATGTCGGAAGTCCATTTTACGATAAAATCACGCCGTTCCGACCAGTTTTTCTTCTTGTTTGATTCCTTCAGAAGTTCATTTTTGAGATCATTGAGTATCTGGAGTTCGTCCCATCCATAGTCGCGAAGGACTCTAACATATTCTTCCACATAGGCTTTACCTTTCTGTGGATTCCAATAGTCGAAATGGGCTCGGCAACTATTACAGACGTGATAGATTTCCTGATCAACTGGCGGAAGGCTGTTAATATATAGGTATCCACCGATTTTGTTCAAGAAAGTATCTACAGATTTCTTGTTTATGTCATCTCCGTTATCGTAGGTAACATAATGGTCAAAAGTATCATCAATGGCATCAAGAGCTGTCGTGAAATTGTTTTTTCGAATGGCTTTGCGTACATTCTGAGCGCCTTGTTTTGTGAGTGAGTATGGCTCGATTTTGCCATTGATGGTCAATTAGAAATGCATTCGTGTCGGATTCCAGCCCCTTCTTTTCCCGACGCCAGGCAACAAGCATTTCCTTCTGCGTTCAGCTGTGCGAGAAGCGGGCTTGAACTGAAGGTGGCCGTGCGTCCGTTTGTAGCATTCTTCGCAGAGGCAGGTGTATTTATCTTCCTCTGGCATGTCACCCATTGCTTCTACACTTTCCGCAGAAAGGATCTTATCAATGAAATGGAGGACTTTGGGAATCTGCTGGCCGCACTCGGAGCAGGTGAATTCATCCCGTTCAAGGATAGTCCTGGCGAGATTCGGAGAAACTGGAGTGTATTCTTTGTGCAGATATGTGGTCCATTAAAACTCACAAAGTTACGAATTTCGAGGCAAAGGGAATAGGAACGCCCCGGCCGACATGCGATTGAACATTCGTGGAAAAGTGTTACATTTCCTCTAAAAAACTGTTTCTTTCTTATGGAATGGGCGTAAAAATCGCAGATTTTTATGTAAGTTTGCATTCTGCCGGAACAATTCTGAAATGAGGATCAAGGATTGCATAGCATGGCTTTGGAACGCTTCCCGAGGGAATCACCTTCACATTCTGTGTGTGGGCGTTACCGGTATGGTCAGGGTTGCGGTCTCTCTGTTTTTCATCTGGGTGTGCAAAGGGCTTATCGACAATGTCACAGGACAGTCCGAAGGATGGAGCCTTGGCGTCCTCGTCGCGATGATGATCGTGAGCATGGCCGTCAGACCACTTCTTTCATTGATGGCTGACAGACTGGCCCGAAAGACAGAGGCTTGCATGAACAATGAATTGAGGATGAATATATTCGATCATCTGATGGCAAGCCGGTGGGACAGCCGGGAGTCTCGTCACTCGGGAGACATCCTCAACAGGTTGATTGATGATGTTCCGAGTGTCTCCGAGGTCTTGTGCCGTGGCATCCCGAGCGTAATGATAACGACCTGCCAGTTGATCGGCGCCCTGTACATCCTTTCCAAAATGGATGTGCGTTTGGCTCTTATTCTCCTGTTCATCATGCCGGCGGCCTTGTTGTTGAGCAAAAGCTTTGTCAGTAGGATGAGAAAGCTTACGCATGACATCCGTTCCCGGGAAAGCGCTATTCAGGAACACATTCAGGAAAGTGTGCAGAATCGTCTGCTGCTTCGTTCCATGGAATACACACCATATTCCGTTTCCAAACTTGGCGACATGCAATCAGGGTTGTTCCGTAATGTCATGAGGTACACGAATTTCGCGCTTTTCTCCCGATTGATGATCCAAGTCGGATTCTCGGCCGGTTACGCCACCGCGTTCCTTTGGGGAATATTCGGGATCAGAAGCGGCGCTGTGACTTTCGGCACGATGACCGCGTTCCTTCAGCTTGTGGCCCAGATACAAAACCCGATGGTCGAACTCAGTCGGCAGATTCCGGCGTTCATCCGTGTCATGACCGCTGCCGAGAGGCTCGCCGAACTGTCGGACGCACCTCTCGAACAAACCGGGAAGCCTGTCGTCCTGACCGGCAGGGCCGGAATCAGGATCGGGCATCTTACATATTCCTACCCTGGCGGCGAAAAAAAGGTATTCGATGACTTCTCCCATGATTTCACTCCGGGAAGCCTGACAGCTGTCATAGGTGAGACAGGAATAGGGAAGACCACCCTGATGCGTCTGATTCTTGCGCTTGTCTCGCCTGACAGCGGGAATGTGGTGTTCTACGACTGCGAGGGAAACAAGGCCGAGGCCTCGCCTTTGACACGGCGCAACCTGTCTTATGTCCCGCAGGGGAACACCTTGTTCAGCGGAACCATCCGGGACAATCTACGCATGGGAAATCCGGATGCGGGTGAAGAGGAATATTCAAGGGCCCTTCATCTGGCCGCGGCGGATTTTGTCATGGATCTGCCTGATGGCCTTGACACCAGATGCGGCGAGCATGGCGTGGGATTGAGTGAAGGACAGGCCCAGAGGATCGCCATTGCCCGAGGATTGCTCCGTCCAGGCGGAATCCTCCTGCTTGACGAACCGTCCTCGTCCTTGGACATGGAGACGGAAAAGATCCTGTTGGAAAGGCTTTCAGGGCAGGTTCAGGACAAAACCCTCATAATCATCACCCATAGAGAGGAAATCGCGTCAATCTGCACATCTGTTCTGAGAATCACGCCTTCCTCGCTGAAGTGAGGAACAAGCGTCTCCAGACCCCGAGCAATATGCGGCGGAAAGGGGCGGCCATCAGCCAAAGCCTGATTTTCAGGCGATAGCCATTGGACTCCACGTCAACAGGATGCTTCCCTTGTTTCAGAACCGACACCACGCGTCCGAATATTCCATCTCTTCCGCAATGCTCCTTTGCCCTGAGGATACCGTCGCCTTGGATCACCGCGACGCCATTCGCGTCAAACTCCAATATCCGGTGAAGGATGAAATGATTGTTCACCCGGAAAAGCACGATGTCCCCCTTGGCCGCGTTGCGGTGGGGCAAGTTTTCCGGGCTGGCCGCCTCCACGCCTTCCAGCACGACAAGATCCACCTCGCCCACGATGAAGGGCAGCATGCTTGTCCCTTTCACGGGAATCGTCACTTTCTTGCCTTTGCGCAGCAATGTGATGACATTCCAGAAAAAAGCTTCGTTGTTGACGGTCATTATTTCCATTTTGAGCCTTTATAGCATCGTGTCATTGACTTGTTTCTTTGCAAAAGTATTGAAAAAATCGTTAACTTTGCCATTACCCTTAAGAAAGCTGCCACATGAAAGTGAAGAATGGATTTGTCATCCGCGAGATTTGCGGTGAGAAGGTCCTTTCCGGGGAGGGAAGTGACTTTGTGAATTTCAACAAGTTGATCAGGTTGAATGATTCCGCGGCATACCTGTTGGAATCTGTCGGCTCATCGGACTTTACGGAGGAGTCGCTTGTCAGCCTCTTGTGCGGGAAGTATGATGTCTCTCCGGAGGTGGCCCTGTCTGATGTCAAGGCGATGTGCTCCCGGTTGAAGGAAAACGGTGTCCTCGAGTGATATGTCCACTTCAACAATCAGGGTTTACCGTGTCGGCGGAGTGGCGTTCGCTCTTGAACTGAGGTCTCCATGGATCCCTATGGAGTACACTGAACCGGTCCGGAAGCGGATAGCGCTGGCTGCGGCAGGTGATGTCTTGCCGGTTCTTCCGGTAAGGGCCGGGGACAAGGTGCCTTTCAGGACATTTGTGCAGGGGCGTGGAGAACTCATCCCTGACATTGACGCCAACATGCTGGATCTTTCCATGCTTGAACCGTTCTTCATCGGACAAGAGGCGGATGTGACTTTCCGTCTGGTCATCCATGCGCCTGAAAGTGAACCTTTCGACGCGGGGGCAGGGGAAGGCCTGATCATGGATGTCAAAGACTCACAGCCGTACTTCAAGGTTTACCGCCGTCCTGAAGGGACATGGTTCGAGGTCAGCACCGAATCCAGTCCGTCCTTGGGAAGGTTGTTGGTTTCCAACGACAGCACTGTCGGAGACTATTATCCGGAACCGGGAATGACAGCCTACAAGGTGACATACATGATGGACGTGCTCCTGCGGATGATGTTCTCCTACAACTCTCCCGCGCATTCAGTCTTGCTGATGCACTCCTCGGTGGTCTCTCTGGATGGAGAGGCAGTGATGTTCCTTGGCCCCAGCGGAACCGGTAAAAGCACCCACAGCCGCCTGTGGCTCGAGAATATTCCTGGAACCACATTGGTCAATGATGACAATCCGGTCGTGAGGCTTGAAGACGGGAAATTGTTCGTCTATGGCACTCCATGGAGCGGGAAGACTCCCTGCTATCGTAATGTGAGGGTTCCGGTCAAGGCCATTGTCTGTCTCAGGCAGGCGCCGCTCAACAGCATCTCAAGGTTGAACGGGATTTACGCCTACGCCGGTTTTGTCAGCGCTGTCTCATCTGTTCGTTGGGAACGTCGGATCATGGATGCATTGACACCGGTCGCCTCCGGAATCGCCACTTCGGTTCCGATCTATTCTATGGGGTGCCGTCCTGACGCCGAAGCTGCAAGAGTGTGCCGTGACGGGGTCTGGAAGTAAAACGGCTACTTCGGAATGCGCCTATTGTTTCAAACGCAAAAACATTTTTTATGAATATCCCGAAAGATGACCTGTTTTTCGACTTGTTGCGTTCCGGCCTTTGGGATAAGGCCGGAACCGTAGCGGATTATTCTTCCGTTGACTGGAAGGCTTTGATCAGACTTGCCAGAGAGCAGACGGTGGTCGGACTGATCTCTGACGGGGTTTCCGCGCAGAAGCGTTACGGCGCCCAACTTTCGATGCCCTTTGAGGATGCTCGGCAGCTGATGGTTCAGACCATCGGCGTGGAACGGGCCAATGCCCGGTTGGACGCTGTCGTGGCCGAGTTGGCGGGCATATTCAAAGACAACGGGATCAGCTACTGCCTTATAAAGGGACAGGGTACGGCACAGAACTATCTTCATCCCGGCCATCGGTCTCCGGGGGACATAGACTTCCTTCTGGACGATGAGAATTACCGCCGCGCATCGGAAGTGCTGGCTCCCAGGGCTGAAAAGTTGCTCCCGGAAGATGGCGATAAGAAGCATTTCGGGATGCTGTTCCATGGCGGAGTGGATGTCGAACTCCACGGAACAGCCCGGGCCGGTTTTGGAAAGGCGTTCAACGATGTCATCGACGGGATGCAGTCGGAATTGTTCACCCGCAAGGATTTCCGCTCATGGGACTGTCTTGGTGAGCCAGTCGCTTTGCCGTCCGTGGATTTTGACGCAATGTTCATATTCACTCATTTTATCCAACATTTCTATCATGGTGGACTGGGTCTCCGTCAGATCTGCGACTGGACCATGCATCTTCGCCGTTTCGCGTCGGTGATCGACAGGGCTTGGATCCGGCGGCGTCTTGATGAATTAGGGCTGGACAAGGAATGGAAGGCCTTCGGGTTCATTGCCGTCAATCTGTTGGGGCTTCCCCGGGAGGAAATGCCGTTCTATGACGAGACATTTGGCCGGTATTCAGACATGATCTGGGCATCGATAAGGCATTCCGGCAATTTCGGACGGACAATGAATGGCGGACGCGACATTGACTCTGAACCTTACCTCCTCCGCAAGCTTCGTTCCTTTCGCGGGCATCTCCGCTGGATGTCACGCCATTTCGCGCTTTCGCCCCGCAATACCTACCGCGCGATGAGACATACCATTACCTACGGCTTTAAGGCCGTTCTGAAAGGGCGGTGATCTGATGGCATCGAGCCTTGACGAAACATACCATGACCATATAAATAGAAATAAACCTTTGGGGAATATTGCCATTATATTGAAAATGACTATATTTGCGTCAATGAATGAAAGTTGGGAATTGATGAATATCCATTACACATCATTATCGCTTGATTGTATCTTCTCGAAATGTAATATTTCGGGGGGGGTATTCTGTTGATATCCAATTAGTTGTAAATATAGTATTAAACAAGGGCAATGTTGCTGAAGGCCGGATTCCATAAGTGGGATCTGGCTTTTTGTTGTCTTTGCCGGTTACCGGACTTAAGTGAAACTAATAATCAAATCATAGATGTGTGAATATGGAAAAGAATGAACTAAATATTTATGAACGGCCTGAGGCTGTGGTCTTGCTTTTCGAGACGGAGCATGCGGTTCTTGCCGCAAGTGGTGACACCGAGACGTTGGATGAAGTTGATTTTGAGTGGTAACCTGAAATGTTCAAGAGTATGAGACAGCGATTTTTGAATATTCTAGCCCTTGTGGGCTTTATTTCGTTCGCGGGATGCGCCGCAGAGGATGTTTTGCCTGATGATCCGTCAGGAGATGATGAACTTGTCACTTTCAGCGCAGTTCAGGAGGGCGCCGCGACGAAGGCGGAGATCAGCCAGTCCGACAGCAAGGTGATCAACTGGAGCTCCGGAGATGCGATCACGGTCTATGACGGAGACGGCAACAGTGTGAGGTTCGCCCTGACCGCAGGTGCGGGCAGCACCAAAGCTTCTTTCTCTGGCAAGATTACTCAGACTGCTGAGAGTTACCTGGCTTTGTCTCCTTATCAAGGAGGAACATACACTGATAAAGATGGCAAGATCGAGTTTGTGGAAATGAAGTCCAAGCAGGCGGCGGTGGCAGGGTCGTTCGATCCGGAGGCGGCCTTGATGGTGTCCAGGACTGAACCGGGTGGCACTTCAATGTCTTTCAGGAACGTGGTTGGCTATGTGAAGGTGACTCCGCAATCCGACTGCGACATGATTTCGTTGATAAGCGAGGATTCGTCTGATCTGCTTGCTGGCACGGTGTCCATTGACTACAATGATGGTGAGCCGGTCGTCACCGTCACGGACGACGGGACCAATTCGGTTTCGATCTCGGGCGACATCATCTCCGGCAAGACTTACTACATCGCGGTTCTCCCGGGGACGCTGAAATCCGGCTTCCGCCTTGTTTTCTTTGGCAAGGATGGAAAAGACGCGATCAAATCGACCTCCAAGCCCCTTGAGGTCAAGAGGAACACTGTCATCAACCTTGGCTCGGTCAACTCCACGGCGCTGACACAGATTCCATACGTCACATTCACCGCTGACGCTGAGCAGATTTTTAAGATGAGGCTTTGGGATGGAATAACGAGCCTCCAATATTCAGTTAACAATGCTCCTTGGCAAGATGTAGTCTCCAATAAGGGAATTGTTTTCGGTGGATCTAACGGCTCTCTACGCTTAAGAGGCATGAGTGCTCTCGGTACAGCAACAAGTTCTTTTAGTGAAATCTCTTTTGTAAACGAAGTTGAAGTGGATTGCTCTGGCGATATACGTACATTGGTGGATTACAGCAACCATGAAAAAGCAAAGACTGGTCGAGCACGGTTTAAATACTTATTCAATAGATGCACGAATTTGACCTCCGCCCCTGAGCTTCCGGCGACGACGTTGGCCAGCTATTGCTATGAGTCCATGTTTTACGGTTGCACTGGTTTGACCTCCGCCCCTGAGCTTCCGGCGACGACGTTGGCCTACGGTTGCTATGAGTCCATGTTTTCCGGTTGCACAGGTCTGACCTCCGCCCCTGAGCTTCCGGCGACGACGTTGGCCGACTATTGCTATTATGCCATGTTTTCCGGTTGCACTGGTTTGACCTCCGCCCCTGAGCTTCCGGCGACGACGTTGGCCGACTGTTGCTATTTTCACATGTTTTCAGGTTGCACAGGTTTGGAATCCGCTCCTGTCCTACCGGCAACGACGTTGGTCAGCCATTGCTATTATGCCATGTTTTCCGGTTGCACGAATCTGAGATTTGTACGTATTGGGGCATTAATAATAAGAGATGGGTATCATTCTCTTACAGACTGGTTGTCTAGGTGTGCCGCAAAAGGAATAATCAGAAAACCATCGGCGCTGACTTTGCCGAGCTCAGCGGTTCCGAGCGGGTGGAGTGTTGTTAATTATGACTAGGTTAAGTGATTGCGATATAGGTAATTAATAAATTGATATATGGCAGGGAAAATGATCAGGACGTTCCATCCTGTGGGGCAGGGGGCGTTCTGCACGGAGAGGTTTTACGATGGAGTTTCGGGGAAACCGGTGTTCATGGCGGTGTATGATTGTGGATCCGTTAATGTCAGGCAATTGAAAAAAGCTATAGATCAGACTTTTGGAGAGTACGACATTATTAATCTGTTGTTCGTCTCTCATTTTCACAGCGACCATGTCAACAAGATTGAATATCTTAAAAAACGTTGCCAAGTCAAGAATATTGTGATACCTGTACTGACCTCTGGACTAGTGTTGGAGTCTCTGGTGCATGATTTCATACAATCAGATGGCTCAGGATGGAACAGAAATGCTCTTCAATTCCTGTCAAGCTGCATAAACGCATCGTATAATAATGACAGTGGTGACATAAGAATAGTCAGCGTTGATGTAAGAGGGGAGGGTAGTGAAGAACGCCAGATTATTGATTTGGACAGTGACGGTTTGATTGGCCAGAGTGTCTTGCGCGACACCGAGATTCGGTTCCGTGATTGGATTTACGTTCCATACTATGTCGGGGATAAATATGATGAACTTATCGCTGAATTCGAGGCAAACGGCTTTGTGTTCAACTTGAATTTGAGGAGTGTTGGCTTTCTGAAGGAAATATGCGAAGAGATCCGTAAGATAGGCGTCGACATATTGAAACGAATTTATGGCAAAGTGTACAGGAACAACCATAATTCCTACTCGATGCCGGTATATTCGGGCTTTAGTCATTGTTGTAAAGAGGCTTATCAATGCTTTGTTGTGTGCCCAAGGAGAAAACATGGAGACCTGCACTGTCAGACAAATTGTCTGTACACCGGAGATTACGATGCCAGGACTCAGGCGAATTTCGACAACCTTAAGGCTTATTTTTCCCGTTATTGGAGCAGGATAGGATTGGTGCAGGTTCCGCATCATGGCTCGGAGCATAATAGTGACCACAAACTCTACTCCCATCCAGATAAACTTGCCATAATGTCTTTCGGAAGTAAGAACCGTTATGGCCACCCGGACTCAAAAACCATTGATGAGATAGTGTCCGCAGGAAGCGTCCCTATCGCAGTAACGGAATACGGTTGGACTGAGCTAAGGTTTGAATATCGCCTTTAGGAGACAAATAGGATAGCCAGTGGGCTTTGGTGATTGACAGGAAGCATGAACAGGGCAGAAGGCTTCGAAAGGTGTCAGCGGCACATCTCACGACCTTGGTTTGAAAAATAGAAGCCGTTGAGAAAAAGTTCACTCTCTTCGGCAAGCTCAGTGACTGACCACGAGACTTTGGCTCCTGATTCTGTAACTTTTCTACTCCTTTCAGGCTCCAGAACACAACAGGATCAAGTCCAAAAAACATCTGTTAAATGAAGGAAACCATATAGGAATTGACTAACTTTTTGCTTATTAAGTTGGTACAGAAACAATTATGGTAATAAGCGGGTGCTTTGTAGCAATGGTTTGTCCGTCAATAACTTATGCACAATTGTAGTCAACTATTATATAATTACCTAACTATATACTTGTTGACAGGCAGTCGGAGAAAATGTGGAAATCTTGCATTTTGTCCAGCCGGATCAGAATCCACCAGACGAACAGCACTGAGGAAAACGACGGTGAGATTTTTACAAAAGGCTTTCAGCCATAGGGCGAGTCTGTGCCGGCTAAAGCCGGATTTAGCTGAAAAACTCAAAGGTAATGGTACAAGATTTTCATGAGAATGTGCCTTTCTGGTGCTTCAGTCCCGCTTTGATGTGAAGGCGTTTCGTAAATCCGCAACGACATCGGCACGTGGAGGCCGTAATAATACCTCGCCTCTACTTGTACCCTGATGTGAGACCACCAGGCACTAGGATTCGGGTTGACATTTCGGTGTCGAAGGGAATGGACGAACATTCTTTGACCAAATTGTCGTGCATGACCTAATAAGGATGGCCTCGATGACACTTTATAGCGAAAATATTATTCGATCTCTCAGGTGTAAGCCTGTCTCAGATTGCCATTGGGCGCATACCGCTTCCGTGGCCCAGCGTCCTGACACAAGCCGGAAGGCAACATGGGGACGTGATTCATAAACGGCAAATGATAAATGATTCGGACTCAAAGCGGAATGCTGGACCCCTGAGCTATTTACGGATTTAGGATAATAACAAAAAAGCGGCCGAATTCCGGTCGCTTCTTTTGTCTGTCGGGGTACAGTGACTCGAACACTGGACCCTCTGGTCCCAAACCAGATGCGCT
>OJAW01000757.1_pt1 | contig 20955 bp, 14 predicted proteins | sample 1589151 | NCBI WGS metagenome assembly OJAW01 (sample SAMN03283290) | human gut metagenome | biome: human-associated habitat; material: feces | host: Homo sapiens | place: Peru | collected 2012
AACAGAAAAATCATTAAATACAAATATAATAGAAAATCCAAAAACAGGAGATAATATTGCACTATATATAGTAACTGGTGTCCTTTCAATGATTGGATTAGCAGGTGCTGGAGTATTTGCTTATAGAAGAAAACAAACAAATTAAATAATAAAGTTGAAAAATTTATAAATAAACAAAAGAAAAATAAGATTGTGTGGGATGATAATTAATATTATCATCTTACACTAACTATAAAAATATTTTTTGAAATTCTATAAGAACGAAAGGAGGAAAATAAAATGAAAAATGTTAAAAAATATTTTATGACAACAGTATTTATGCTGGTAGCATTCTTTGCATTTGGAACTATAAAAGTAAATGCAGCAGAATCAGGTATAGCATATAAGGTTGATTTAGGAACTGTTAATGTTGGATATACAGAAAAACCAATGGGCTATATTAATGTTCATAACAATGGTACTGAGGCATGGGCTATATGGAATGTTACAGTTGATAGAGAAGATATTTTTAATATTAATGGAACCAATCATGATTATGTTGAACCAGCATATGATAGTTACGAGCAGTATTATGTAACAGCTGAAACAGGACTTCCTGCTGGAACATATACAGGAAAGATAACAGTAGCTACTATGTCAGGTTATACTATGGAAACAACTGTAACTCTAAAAGTAGCAGATCCAAGTGCTAAAAATAATGTTTTAGTTACAGATGCTACAGATTTTATTAATGCTGTAAATAAAACTAACGCAGAAGATTCAGCCGATTTAATAAAATTACAAGATAATATTAGTATGGGTGAGAATGATGAGTTAAATTGGCATATATATAAAGACACTATATTAGATTTAAATGGAAACACATTAACACTAGTAAATGATAAATCAATTAATCTAATATATCATGATAATGCAACTCTTAAAATAACTGACTCTAGCAATGGAAAAACAGGTAAGATTTATAAGAAGAAAAATAATGAAATATTTTATTTCTTTACTGTTCAAGAGAATGATGCAACTAAAAAGCATGATATTGCTGTTTTGGTAGATGGGATAAAAATAGAAAGAGAAAAACAACCAGAAAAACCTAGTACTGTATTCATGGGGAAGAGCAATTATAAGTTAACTGTAAAAGATACTACATTGAATGGTTTGACTTATTTGTTACGCAGTGATGATAATGTAAGAGTTGATTTAAGTATTGAAACAATTAAACTTTATACATATTCAGGTCAAAGTATGGCAGTTATGGCACGTAACTCAAATAATGAGTTTGAAAAAGAAATGTTAATAGGTAATGTAATACCAGAGGATTCTGAATTTTTATATTATAATATTAATGATAAGCAAGTCGTAGCAGATAGAAATCGATTAATTTCTGAGCCATTTGTTGACAGTTATGATGATGATAAAACTCGCTCTATTATTGTAAGAAAGAAAACAAGATTTGATGTTTCAGATATTAGTTTAAATGAAATTTATGGATATACAGAAGCTACTGATGTAAAAGAAATTCCAATATATAATAGTGGGGCAGCCGACTTACAAATTAAAAATGTTTCAGTAGATAATGCTAATTTTGTAGTAGAGGGTACTAAAACTCCAATAGTCAATGTTGGAGAAACAAATACAGACTTTAAAATCAAAGCGAAAAATGGACTTAAAGTTGGAGAATATTCAGCTAATATAACCGTAACTGATATAAATGGTAATACTTATACATCAACAGTTACATTAAAAGTCGATAAAAAAGAAATAGCAGACCTTGTTATTTCAATTGATAGTTGGACTTATGGTGAAGAACCTAAAATTCCAGTTATAAATTATGGTTCAACACTTACAAAAAATGATGGTGGTATTGAGTATGCATCTGAAGGTAGTGCTAACTGGTCTTGGATGCCTCCTGTATTGGCTGGTAAGTATAAAATGAAATTCAAATTAACTAATGATGCTAATGAAAAATATATCATTCCAGAAAATATAGTTAATTTTGAAATTTACAAAAATAATACAGAAATTAAGATAATAACTAAATCAAATTCATGGGTATATGATGGAAATGAACATAAGGAAGATGGATATGATGTATATTATGGGGGTACAAAACTTGAATTTTCTGAAAATGTTAAAATGTATAAACTACCAAACAAAACACAAGATGAAATAATGCTAACAACAAAAGGAAAAGTTAAAGATGTATCTGATGGAACAGTTGAAAATGATATTTCTAATTTTGTTTTACTAAATAGAGATAGTTATAGTAATGTAACAATAGAAAAAGGAACACTTTCTATTACACCAATTACAACTCCAATAGTTGTAACTGCAAATAGTGATAATAAAAATTATGATGGAGAAGATTTAACTAATAAGGGTTATACATATACTAATGATGTTTTACTTGCAGGAGACGAATTAACTGCTACTATTACAGGTAAACAAAAATATGTTGGTACTTCTGATAATAAAGTAACAGGTGTAAAAGTAACAAGAGATGGAAAAGATATTACTTCTAACTATACTTTTGGTACTCATGAAAATGGCACATTAGAAGTAAAACAATCATCACAAATAATTACTGCAGAAGAAAACTTATATGTTAAAGTTGATGGAACTCTAGCAATAGATAAAATTAAAGAACTATTAAATTGTAATTTAACTGATTATAATATTAAATATATAAGTGGAAGTGCAGGAGCATTTGATGAAACTGCAGGATTTACAGCAGGAGCTAAAACTGGAAAAATAGAAATGGAAGTTATTGCTCCAGCAAAAGATGTTAATAATGATGGCTTAAACGAATATGCTGAAGCAAGACAAAAATTCTATATAAATGTTGTAGAAAAAGAAACTGTAACATTTAGTGGTATAGAAGATAATCAAGTATTTATTTATAACGGAGAAAAACAAAAACCGATTGGTAGAATTGAAGTTATAGGTGGAAATGTAAAAATACTAGATACCAAATACAAAGGAACAGGAACTACAAATTATGATAGTGCAGATGCTCCAAAAAAAGCGGGAACATATACTGTAACATATAGTGTACCAGAAGATAATCCAGATTATGTAGGAAGTGTAACTTATGCTTTCACAATTAAGAAAGCACAAGTAACAAAGGAATATCCAGAAACAACAACATTTGAATATGATGGAATGATTCATGGATATGACTATGGACAAATTGTAGGTATACAAGAAATAACTGGTACTTTAACGGCTCTAAAAGTTGGGGATTATAGTTTTACTTGTTCATTAGTAGATAAAGATAACTATGAGTGGAATGATAGTACAACTGATGATTATACTGTAAATTGGTCTATAATAAAGGCAACACCTAATTATGAAGTGCCAACAGGATTAACAAGTGTTAAAGGAAAAGTACTCAGTGATGTAGTGTTACCTTATGGCTTTACTTGGGATACACCTGACTTGGTTTTAAATGCTGGAAAACATAAATATAAAGCAACATATACACCAAAGGATACTAATAATTATAATGTTGTAAATGACATTGATATTGAAGTTGATGTAAAAGATTTATTTGATGTAATGACAGCAGTTGATGGTGGTATTAGTGGTGGTAATGGAACTATTACTCCAAGCAAAATAGATGTTATAGAAGGAAGTAAAGTAATAATTGAATTTACTCCAAATACTGGTTATATGATAGATAAAGTATTAGTAAATGGAGTTAATACACCTGTCGTAGGTAATAAATTAGAACTTACTGTTAATGAAGAAAAAGAAGTTGTTGTAAGTTATAAGAAAATCCCATTCACAGTTACTGTTAAAGATGTAACTGGTGCTACTATCACTCCAAACGGAGCTGTTAGTGTAAACTATGGTGATGATAAAGAATTTACAATCACAGTTAATAGTGGTTATAAATTAGTTAAAGTTTTAGTAAACGGAACTGATAAAACTGCTGATATGGTTGATGATAAATTAACACTTTCAAATATAACTGCTAATATGGAATTAGAAGTAGTTGTAGAAAAGATAATTTATGAAGTAACTGAAGGAGCTAATCAAAAATATGTAATTACTAAAAATAGTGAAGCTAAATTTAAAATCAATGCTGATTATTCATTATTTGATGGTAAAGTATATATTGATAATGTACTAGTTGATCCTGAAAATTATACTTCAGAAAGTGGTAGTACAATTATCACATTCAAGAAAGAATTTGTAGATAGTTTATCAGCTGGTGAACATACATTAAAAGTTACATTCACTGATGGTGGGGAAGCTACTACAACATTCACTGTTGCTAATATTATTCCTGAAATTAATAATCCAAAAACAGGAGATAATATTGCACTATATATAGTAACTGGTGTCCTTTCAATGATTGGATTAGCAGGTGCTGGAGTATTTGCTTATAGAAGAAAACAAACAAATTAAAATGTGAGTTAGAGTTTTCTCTCTAACTCCTTTTTTAACAAAGAAAGGATGATAATATGAAGAAACGAAAATTAAAAATTAAGAAGAAACAAATTATCATTATTTCATGTGTTCTTCTAGTTATATTATTGGTAATAATACTAATAACTACGAGCAATGTAAAAGTTGGCAAGATCAAAAATGGTAAAGCTCTTTATATTGATAGAATTGTTAATGTAACAAATTATAAAGATAAAAATAAAGTTGTTATTGAGTTTGAAAATAATAAAGAACTTATAGATAACTGCATTATAACTACTGAGTTATATGAACAATTTAAAAACAAAGATGCAAAATATAATTTAACTATTAAAGATTATTTAAAATCAAACGATATAAGTGCCAAAGAAAATTATAATATTAATAAATCTCTACAAATGAAATATATTGATGAAGATACTAGCTATATGGATTACTTCGCAATGACTTGTGGATTTAAGAATAAAAAAGAACTTATGAAATATACTAAATCGGTTATCAAACTTGCAAATAAAGTTAAATAAGTTTAATAAGCAGTACATCAACTGCTTATTTTTTTTATTTCATAATAAACATTTATATTTTAATAATTTTTATACCTTTTTAATAGTAATAAGGAATTAGTAGCTTGAAATTACAATTAATTCTATTGGATAATTTATTTTATCGAGGAACAGGTTCAACTGATTTTATTACAAAGTGGATCTAAAAAATAAAAGTGACCATTTTTGATCACTTTTTATAATGTATATAAGTGCTTTCAATTATTTATTAATTATGTCCCGTGTATAAAGGTATGTTGCACATGGTGGTAAAGATGGTGGAGCCGAAGTGGGTGGTGTTAAAGAGAAGGACATTAATTTGAGAATAGTTAATGCTCTTAAAGATGCTCTAGAGGAAAAGGGAGCTAATGTTATTTTAACGAGAACTAGTGATGATGATTTAAGTGAAGATGGAGTATCTAGAAGGAAGAAGAGTGATTTTGATAAGAGGATAGAGATTATTAATAATACTAATCCTGATATGTATTTATCTATTCATCAAAATATTTTTGAGAGTTCTAAGTATCGTGGTGCACAAGTTTTTTATGTTAGTAGAAATAGTTATAATAAGCATTTAGCTGAGGTTATTCAAAGTGAGTTAAATTCTTTTACAAAAACTAATAGAAAGATAAAAGAGATGCGTGGTAAGTATATGTATGATAGGCTTAATCCTATAGGGGTTTTGGTGGAGTGTGGATTTTTGTCTAATTATTTTGATAGGACTAATCTTTTAAATGAAGGGTATGTTAAAAAACTTTCTTTGAAAATAACTCAAGGTGTTATAAATTATTTTTATTCGTAAATTCATAAAATTTTCATAATATAATTATATGATTTATCAGGAATGTGTGATATAATTTGATAATAGGTGAGACTATGAAGATGAAGGTCTTTAAAACAATTCAAGAACAAATAAGTATCCTTGAAAGCAAAGGTCTTATTATCGATGACTATCTTTTTACAGAAGATATTCTTATTCGTGAGAATTATTTCTTTATTAGTGGTTATCGTCATTTGTTTTTAAAGAGTCCTAAGGAACGTAATTTCATTAAGGGTACAACTTTTAGAGAGTTATATGCATTATTCAATTTTGATAGACAGGTACGAAATATTGTCTTTAAAAATTTGCTGATTATTGAGAACAATTTGAAGAGTATTATTTCTTATCAGTTATCAAAGAAATATGGTTTTAGAGAAAAAGATTACTTGAGACCAGAAAATTTTACTAAGGTGCCAGATAAACAGAGACAACTAAGTGATACTTTAAAGAAGATGAAACGTCAGATTAGGGTTAATGGTGCGCAGCATTCAGCTACTAGTCATTATTTAAAGAATTATGGTTATATTCCACTTTGGGTTGTCGTGAAAGTTTTATCATTTGGTATTGTTGGTGAACTTTATACGGTTATGAAGAGGGAAGATCAAGAGGAGATAGCAAATATTTATGATTTATCGATTAATAATCTTTTGACTTATCTTCCAATACTTTCTAATTATCGTAATTTGTGTGCACATGAGGATATATTATATGATCATAGAACGCAGAAGATAATTGGTGATACTAGGTATCATGATGGGCTTGATATACCAACTACTGATGGTGAGTATATTTATGGTAAGGATGATCTTTTTGCTTTAATCATTATTTTAAAGCAGCTTTTAAGGCCAGAGGAGTTTCGTCTTCTTATAAATGAGTTAAGTTATGAGATAGATATTCTTTGTGGAAAACTTAAAGTTATTAACATTGGGAAGGTTCTAGATACGATGGGATTTCCAAGAAATTTTAGAGAAATATTAGATTTGTAGGAGGAAATATGAAGAAGGATAAAAGTAATGTTCTTGTATATGTTGTAATATTTATGGTGGCTTTAGGTATTGGTAGTGTTGGTATGTATTATGCTATTAGATATTTTAAACCACTTAGTCAGACGGTAGTTAATAAGTTAGAGAAAGAGGTAACAGTTACTGATAATGGAATAGCTGATGCTGTTGAGAAGCTTTATGATGCAGTGGTTGTTGTTGAGTCTTATCAAAATGGTACTATGGTAAGTAGTGGTAGTGGATTTGTTTATAAGACTGAAGGTGAGAAGTCATATATTTTAACTAATAACCATGTTATATCTGGTGCTAGTGAAGTTAAAGTTAAGTTTACTAATAATAGGACGGAAACTGTTAAAGTTGTTGGCAGTGATGAGTATAGTGATATTGGGGTTTTATCTATAGATAAGGATAAAATTATTAAGGTTGCGGAGATTGGTAAGGCTGCAGATACTCGTTTAGGTGATACGGCATTTGTTATTGGTACTCCACTTGCTTCTGAGTATTCTTGGACAGTTGCTAGAGGTATTATTAGTGGTAAGGATAGATTAGTTGAGGTTAATGCTAGTAATTCTAGTGTAGCTTCTTGGGTTATGAATGTTATGCAGACTGATGCTGCTATTAATAGTGGTAATTCTGGTGGACCTATTGCTAATGCTAATGGTGAGGTTATTGGTATTACTAATATGAAACTTGTTAGTAGTGGTGTAGAAGGTATGGGATTTGCGATTCCTATAGAGGATGCTGTTAGTATAGCTGAATCTTTAATCAAGGGTGGTAAGATAGAGCGTCCTATGCTTGGAGTTGGTACTTTAGATGTAAGTAATACTGATGCTTTAATTAGAGAGTATGGAATATCTTTAAGTAAGAATATTACTGAAGGTGCAGTAGTTGGTTATGTTCAAAAGGGATCACCAGCAGATAAGGCTGGGCTTGAAAAAGGTGATGTAATTACTAAGTTTGGTGATTATGATATTAAGGGTTCATCATTTTTAAAATATTATTTATATAAGTATAATGTTGGTGATAAGGTTGAAATTACATTTGTTAGAGGAACTAAAACTGAAACAAAAACGATAACCTTAAGTCAAACAGCAGAATAAAGGCTTTTAAAGAGGCCTTTTTTTTGTTATAATTTTGGGAGGTGATAGCATGGGATTTATTGGATTTGCCCTTAAAGGTAATTATAAGAGACATTATAAGAATTTAAAGAAGGTTTCACAAAAAACTGGTAAGAGTACAATTTTAATGTTTATAGATACTGCGGTTTCAGCACTTGTATTTAAGTCTGGACTTCAGGATTATTTAAATTATGAATTTTATAATAAGAGTTTTAGTGAGAGAAAGACTTATGCGACGATTGGTTATCAAAATAAGTTTTATGAGTTAGCGGCTAATGTTAAGTATGCGCCTTTTTTCTCAAATAAGGTTAATTTTCATAAGAATTTTAGCGAGTTTACTAAAAGAGAGTTCGTATCTTATGATGATGGGTTTTCTAAAGTTAAAGATTTTATTAGTAATCATAAAGAGTTTGTTCGCAAACCAATTAGTGGGTTAGGTGGACAGGATGTGGTTAAGTTAGCTTCTAGTGATGTTAAAGATATGAAGACTTTTTATGAGAAGTTAAAGGAAGAAAATTGTTTACTTGAGGAGCTTGTTGTTCAAGATGCGGAGTGGAGTAAGTTAAATCCTAATAGTATTAATACGCTTAGGATAGTGACTAAGTGTATTGGTGGTAAGAGTGAGATTTTGTTTGCAGTAGCTAGGATAGGCGCTGGTAAGACAATTGCGGATAATTTTCATCAAGGTGGTGTTGGTGTAAAGATTAATACTGCTAAAGGAATTTTAGAGGGTGAAGCAATAGATAAAGAAGGGAATGTTTCTAAAGAGACTAGTGTTACTCATGTTAAAGTAAATGGTTATAAGATTCCATACTGGAAAGAGATTAAGAAGATGGTTAATAAGGCAGCTAAGGTAAATGATAATGTTAATGTTATTGGATGGGATGTTGCAATTAGTAAAGATGGACCGCTTATTATTGAGGGTAATAGAGGCCCGGGTATGGATCTTGTACAAGTTTTATATAAAAGAGGAGTTAAACCTGATTTAGAGAAGGTTAAAAAAGAGATTATTGCTTATCAAAGAGGCAGATAGAGGGAAGATGATGTTATGTTAAAGGCAGGAATTGTAGGGTTACCTAATGTTGGTAAGAGTACGTTATTTAATGCGATTACGAAGAAGAATATATTAGCAGCTAATTATCCATTTGCGACGATTGATCCGAATGTAGGTGTTGTTACTGTACCAGATGAAAGGCTTGCTTATTTAGAAAATTTATATATGCCAGAGAGAACTATACCAACTACTTATGAGTTTACAGATATTGCTGGGCTTGTTAAGGGGGCATCTAATGGTGAAGGGCTTGGTAATAAGTTTTTAAGTCATATTAGAGAAGTGGATGCAATTGTTGAGGTTGTTAGATGCTTTGAAAATGGTGATATTATTCATGTTGAGGGTAGTGTTGATCCTATTAGGGATATTGAGATAATTAATGTTGAGTTAATAATTTCTGATTTAGAGATTGTCCAAAATAGGATTGGTAAAATTGCGAAAAAGTGTGAGATGACTAAGGATAAGGCTGAACTTTTAGAGTTTCAAACTCTTAAGAAGTGTGAAGAGGCGTTACTGCAAAATATTCCACTTAGAAGATTGGATTTATCTAAGGAAGAGAGACAAATTTTAAAAGCTTTTTGCTTTATTACTTTGAAACCGATTATATATATGACTAATGTTAATGAGGATGATGCTATAGTAGGCCATAATAAGTATACAGATATGGTTAGTGAGTATGCTTCAAAAGAGGATGCTAGTGTAATTGTTGTGTGTGCGAAGATGGAAAGTGAGCTTGCAGAGTTAAATGATGATGATAAGAAGGAGTTTTTAAAAGAAATGGGTATTACTTCTTCTGGTTTAGATAAACTAATATATGCAACTTATGATTTACTTGGGTTACAAACATTTTTTACTTCTGGGAAAGATGAGTGCAGAGCATGGACTTTTAAGAAGGGGATGAAAGCACCTGAGTGTGCAGGAATAATTCATAGTGATTTTGAACGTGGATTTATTAAAGCGGAGGTTATGTCATTTGATGATTTGAAAAATTGTGGAAGTGAACTTAAGGTTAAGGAAGCTGGTAAGATGCGTTTAGAGGGTAAGGAATATTTAATGCAAGATGGGGATATTTGTTACTTTAGATTTAATGTGTAGGAGGATTAATGTGCGGATTTTGCGGATTTAATGATAAGAGGTCTAAGAAAGACAAAGAGAAGATTATTAAGAGTATGGCGGATAGGATTATCCATAGAGGACCAGATAGTGATGGTTATTATGTTGATGATAATGTTGCACTTGGTTTTAGAAGGTTATCTATTATTGATTTAAAAGGTGGTAGTCAACCTATATATAATGAAGATAATACGATTGCAATAACTTTTAATGGAGAAATTTATAATTATCAAAGTTTGCGTGAGGATTTAATTAAGTGTGGTCATAAGTTTAGAACTAATACAGATACTGAGGTAATTGTTCATGGATATGAAGAGTGGGATACTGAGGTATTTAATAAGTTACGTGGAATGTATGGAATTATAATTTATGATATAAATAAGAAGAAAATAATTGGGGCAAGAGATATTTTTGGAATTAAACCATTTTATTATTATAAGAATAATGGATTATTTATGTTCGCTTCAGAAATTAAATCTTTTTTATCACATCCTGATTTTAAGAAGGAATTAAATGAGAAGGTACTTAGTTTGTATTTATCTTATGGAACTAATCATATGGAAGAGACTTTCTTTAAATATACTTATAAATTAAGACCTGGGCATTATTTTGTTTATGAAAATGATAAGTTAGAGGTTAAGGAGTATTTTAAGCTTAAGTATGAGAAGGAAGATAAGCCTTTTGATGAGTATGAGAATGTTTTGAAGGAGACAATTGAAAGCTCAATTAAGTATCATCAGATTAGTGATGTTGAGGTTGGTTCTTATTTAAGTGGTGGAGTTGATTCATCTTATGTAGTTGCTGAGGCTAGACCTAATAAGACATTTACTGTAGGGTTTGATGGCAAAGGTTTTTCAGAGATTGAGTATGCAAAGGATTTGTCTGATTATTTTAAGATTAAGCATTATTCTAAGGTAATTAGTGCTGATGAGTTTTTTGATATTTTACCTACTGTAGAGTATCATTTGGATGAGCCTAGTGCGAATGTGTCAGCAGTGCCGTTATATTTTTTAAGTAAGCTTGCTAGAAAAGAGGTTAAGGTTGTCCTTTCTGGTGAGGGTGCTGATGAGATGTTTGGTGGATATAATGAGTATAATCTTGAAGGTTTAGAGAAATTTTATGATAAGGTGCCTTTATTTTTAAGAAGAGGTATTGGTAATATTACGAAAAATCTTCCTTATTTTAAGGGTCAGCATACTATTCTTAAGTATAGTAAGCCTTTAGAAGAGAGATATTATAATAAAACTGAGATGTTTTTAAGTAAGGATGCACAGGCAATACTTAAGCCTAAGTATAGGACTGATTTATCACCATTTGATTTATGTACTCCTTATTATAATGAGGTTAAGGGTAAGGATGATGTTCAAAGAAAGATGTATATTGATTTGAATTTTTGGTTACCTAATGATATTTTACTTAAGGCTGATAAGATGAGTATGGCAAATTCTGTTGAACTTAGGGTACCATTTTTAGATAAAGAGGTTTGGAAGTTATCACAGAAGATACCAACAAAGTATATGGTTCGTGATGGACAGACTAAGTATATTTTTAGAAGGATAGCAGATGAGAAGATACCGGAGGAGTGGGCTAAGCGTAAGAAGAAGGGATTTCCTGTTCCTTTTGGTAAGTGGATAAGAGAAGAAAAGTATTATAATAAAGTTAAGGATTTATTTAATAGTGATTTTTCAAAAGAATTTTTTGATAATGAGGCGATTAATAAGTTATTGGATGAGCATTACCATGGTGCAGTTTATGGGAAACAGATTTATACTATTTATGCATTTTTAACTTGGTATCAGAGATTTTTTATTACAGAGAAGTGATTTTAATGGATCACTTTTTTGTTTGATTGATTTTTTTATAAAATTTTGCTATTATAAAATCATTGATTGGGGGCTTATTTTATGATAAGTAGTAAGAAAGAATATATGGAGAAATTTGCTAGTGAAGTTAATGAGACTTTAAAGAATTCACGTAAGTGGAAGAGACATTATGTAACAGATTTAAAGATTAGTGATAGAGCTAAGATGGTTATAGCTGATATGGATGCTTTTCATAATCATTCGTTTGCGATTGAGGTTTATTTAAGAAACAAGGATAACTTAGATAAGACTGCACTTCTTTATCGTGGTAATAAGATTACTTATGGTGATATGTTTGATAAGGTGTATGCTTATGCGAAGAGTTTGAAAACTTTTGGGTATGGTGCTGGTAGTGAGGTTCCTGTTTGTGCTACTAATATTCCAGAGTTTGTATATTTATTTTTAGCTACTAATTTAATTGGGGCTAAACTTAATTCTATGGGTGAGTGGTTTGATAAGGATTATACTAAGTTTATTTTAGAACATTCTAAGAGTAATACTATTTTTATTAGTGATGATGTTTATGATATGGTTAAGGATAAGATAGATGAGAGTAGTATAAGTAATGTGGTTGTTTTGTCTTTAGCTGATTCTTTAAAGGGTGGTAATCCTTATGAGGAGATTGATGATAAGTTTCATCCTGGATTATTTGATAGTAAGGTTTCTAAGATTAGGGAAGAAAGTAGTAAGACAATTATGTCTTCAAAGGATTTTGAGGATATTGGAATAAATTATGATAATAATGTTGTTAATGATAGTGAGTTAGATGATCCTGCAGTTATTACATATACTAGTGGTACTACTAATCCTGGAGTTCCTAAAGGGGTACTTCATAGTAATAGAAGTTATGCGACTATTGCTAGGTTTAAGGATAGAGATATAACTAATTTAACTAATATGGATGGTATTAAGTCTTTATGTCATATTCCTGTTTATACACATATGGAGTTGTGTACTTTGATGGATGGATTGTTTCATGGGTGCACTTTATGTTTGGAGCCAGTTTATGATAAGGATTTCTTTAAGTATTCAGTTATAATGCATAGAGCTAATTATCAACCTGGTAGTCAAGGATTTAATTATGATTTGTGTTATGCTTTAGAGCATGATGAGGAGTTTAGAAGATTATGCGATGGACTTGCTGGTGATGGTTATCGTAATGGACAACTTGGTGAGTTAATTGCTCCAACGATTACTGGCGAAGGTATGGATAAGGGTAGTGAGAAGTACTTTAATAAAGTGGCACGTAAGCATAAGTTTGGAGTTAAGAAGTTACATTTTCCAGTTTGTTATTCAATTGGTGGAGGAACTGGAGAAGCAAGTGGAGTATTTACAACATTATTTAAGAGTTATATGGAGAAGTTGCCACCTTATACTTTTAGTAAGGAAGGAATAGGTCTTAATGTGTTACCTTTTGCTGAGGTTGTAATTTTGGATGAACAGGGAAATTATCGTAAACCTGGTGATAAAGGGATTATTGGTGTTAAGAGTCCTTGTGATATGATGGGTTATTATTATACTGGTGATGATTTTTCTAAGTTGCATGTTGATAGTCCATATATTGAGGCTGAAGATGGCAGAAGATTTTTAGTTATGAGTAATGTTGCTTATATGACTAAAAGTGGTAGCGTTAAGATTAAGGATAGACTTAATAATAATGTTATTCTTGACGATGGAGAAGTTATTCCTGTATATGAGATTTGTGATGCAGTTTTAGATGATACTAAGAATATTATGACAGGTTCTTTTGTTAAGATTAGTGATGAGTATATTGGTGAAGCTTATGTTATGCATATTATATTACAACCCGAAGCAAATAAAGAGAAAGCTCTTGCAAGTTTAAGTAAGAGATTGAAATCTAAGTTTAGCCCAGAGTTGTTAGATAAGTTATATGTACGTGTTAGAAGTATAGAAGAAGGTTTTCCAGTTGCACCTAGTGGTAAGAGAGATATTCATCCTTTGATTGAAGAAGGTTATAGTTCTAAGTGTTTAAGTGTTAAGAACCTTTTATATGTTAATACTAAAGGTAAAGATAAAGTCTTAAAGAAATAGACTTATCTTTTTTTTTGTGATAATATTTTATTATAGGAGGCTTGTATGAAGTATATTTATATTATTGGTTTTTCACTTATTTATTCGTTTGTTTTAAATTTGGTTTATTTTAAGAAGAATCATTTACAGACGAGGGAGACAAAATATTATTCTATTTTGCTTATTGTTAATTTAATTGGGCTTGTTGGAGAGACTATGTGTTCTATTGTTGGGTTTACTTTTCCAGAAAATAGTCCGATATCCCATTTTTTTACAAAGACTTTTATGAGTACTTTAACTTGTTTTACCATTATGATGAGTCTTTATATTTATTCGTTGTGTTTAAGTGATAAAGAAAGTATTTTTGATAAGGTGAAAAAATTTAGTTTGGCATTTTTGATTTTTAGTATTTTTGTAATTTTTGCTTTACCGATTACTACAGCGGTAGGTTTTGCGACTGGACCATCTTGTGATTATGTTTATAATGTAGGTACAGTTCTTATTACGCTTAGTATTATTACGACGTTAGTTTGTTTTAAGAAGATTGATATTACAAAAGTAATTCCATTTTTTGCTTTTACGGTTTTTAATATTGTAATTGTATTTATTCAAAGACTTAATCCGCAGGTTACTCTTACTACTTCTATGGAAACTTTAGTACTATTTATTATGTATTTTACTATTGAGAATCCTGACTTAAAATTACTTGCTGAGGTGCAGAAGGCAAGAAATTTATCTGAGCAGACTAGTAATGAGAAGAGTAATTTTTTAAATGTTGTTACGATGGATATTAAGGATAAGCTTGATAAAGTAGAGGTTATAAGTAATAATATTGCTTCTTTAACTAAGAATAAAGATATTTTATATGAAGTAAGTGAGCTTAACAATATCGTTAATGTTTCTAGAAATAATATTAGGCAGACAATTGATATTTCGTCATTAGATTCTAAGTATATTAAGAATATTAAGAATAAGTATAATGTAAAGTTACTTTTGGATGGTGTATATTTAAGTAGTAAAGAAAAAGCACATGATGGAGTTGATTATAGATTTGTTTTAAGTGAAGGAATGCCAGAGTATTTATTTGGAGATTCAATGAAGGTTAAGCAGATATTAAATTCTGTTTTGGATAATGCTTTAAAATATACTAATAAGGGTTTTGTTGAGTTTAGAGCTAGTGCGATTATTAAGTATGATGTGTGCAGACTTATTTTGGTTGTTGAGGATTCTGGATGTGGAATTGATATTTTAAAACATAATGAGATTATGACTAATCATAATGAGATGAGTGATAGTGATATTGAAAATATTGATAATAAGATAGTTAGTCTTTCTGTTGTTCGTAAAATGCTTAATTTACTTGGTGGTACGATATCAATTAATAGTGAGAATGGTAAGGGTACTAAAGTACAGATTATCTTGGATCAAAGAATAGCTTTTGGTGAGAAGTCTAGTGAAGATAAGGTTATAGATAAGTATAATGAAACTTTACTTAGTAAGAAACGTATAGGGGTTGTTAGTTTAAGTGATAAGAGTGTAAAGGTTATTAAGAATACTTTAAAGAGAGATTGTGATGTTCATATTTTTGATGTTACTTTGGATTTACTTAATGAACTTAGAAGTGAGGTACGTTATGATTTAGTATTTATTGATGAGGATATGGAGAAAATAGATGCTAGAAGTTTTATTTATAAGATAAAGAAGGAAGGCATAGAGTGCCCAGTAGTTGTGCTTTGTAATGAGATTAATTTTAATATGAAGAAGGAACTTCTTAATGATGGTTTTACAGGAGTTATGAGTAAAAACCTTAGTAAAGATGATGTAAAAGAGTGTGTAAATAAATTATAATTCGACAAAAGTTTACGTTTATTTACAATAGTTTACAAAATAATTTCTATGGTTATGACGAAGTTTGTATTATAATTGATTTGTGTGTTAGTACGATATGGAAAATTAAAGAATGAATAAAATACGTGTTTTTATAGTTGATGATAGTAGTAATGCTGTTAGTGACGTAAAGAAGTATTTTAGTGATTGTGGTGATATTGAGGTCGTTTTAAGTGCAAATGATGGAGTAGAGGCAGTTAAAATAATTGAAGAGCGTGCACATGATTTTGATGTACTTATCATGGATTTAATTATTCCAAAGTTGGATGGTTTAAGTGTTTTAGAAACTATTCGTAAGAAGGGGATAAATGTTAAGAGTATTGTTACTACTAATATAAACTCTACTTTAGTTATTAATAGATGCATGGATGAAGGTGTTAACTATTATATGCTTAAGCCTTATGATATGGCTTCTTTGTATTCAAGAGTGAGAGAGGTTTATAGAACTAGTAGTAAGGAATTATTTCTTGATGATAAGTCTTTAAATGGGGCGATTACTGATATGTTACATTCTTTAGGAATTCCATCTCATATTAAGGGGTATTCTTATATTAGGGATAGTATTAGTTTGATGTATAAGAATCCATCGATGATAGGAGCAATTACAAAGGAGTTATATCCTGAGGTTGCTTCAATGTATGATACGACGTCTAGTAGAGTTGAAAGAGCAATTAGACATGCGATTGAGGTTAGTTGGAGTAGAGGGGATTATGATTTGATGGAGTCTTTATTTGGACATTCTGTAGATTATGATAGAGCTAAACCTACTAATTCTGAGTTTATAGCAACTCTTGCAGACAGATTGAGGTTAGATAATTGTTTTTGAATATATTTGATAAATCTTCCGCATTATATCATAAGATATAAAAGGAGGATTTTTTTATGGACAAGTGTTTTAATAAAGATGTTTGTATGATATTAAAGTCTGCAGAGGGAGAGATGCTTAATTTAAGGCATCCTTATGTTGGGACGGAACATTTGCTTCTTGCTTTGCTAAAAAGGGATAGAGTAAAAAAAATATGTTATAAATTTAATTTGACTTATGCTGGTTTTAGGGATGAACTTGTTAGATTAATTGGTCAGGCTTCTAAGAAAAGTGAAGTTATTTTATATACACCACTTCTTAAATTAGTTATTGATAATGCTTATAATAAAAGTTATGATGAGCATAAGGAGATGGATGAGTTATATTTACTTTCTTCTTTGTTTGGGGAAAGTGATGGGATAGCACTTAGGGTGGCTTATAATATGGGAGTTGATACAGATGCACTTGTTAAAGAACTTGATAAGCCAAAGATACTTTCATCTATTGGGGTATGTTTAACTGATAAGGAAATAGATAAGATTTATTTAAGAGATAAGGAACTTGATGAAGTGATGGAGATACTTTTAAGAAAGGGTAAGAATAACCCTTTACTTGTTGGTGATCCCGGAGTTGGCAAGACGGCGATAGCATATGAACTTGCTAGAAGGATAAAGTGTGGAAATGTGCCAGATAGATTAAAGGGGAAAGAGGTTTATTTGGTTAGTACTTCTAGTTTGGTTTCGGGTACTAAGTATCGTGGTGAGTTTGAAGAGAGAGTAAATGGGCTTATTAATGAGGTTATTCGTAATGGGAATATTATTTTATTTATTGATGAGATTCATACGATTATGAAGACAGGTTCTAGTGAGGCTGGAGTTGATGGTGCTAATATTTTAAAGCCTTATTTAGCTAGGAATGATTTAAAGATTATTGGAGCTACTACTAAAAGGGAGTATGATGAGTATTTAAAGAAAGATGGGGCTTTTGCGAGAAGGTTTGCAAAGGTGATTGTTAATGAGCCAAGTTTAAAGGATACTGTTACAATATTAAATAAGTTAAAGAAGAGTTATGAAGAATTTTATAATTTGAAGATTAATTCTAATGTTATTAAGTATTTAGTAGATTTGTGTGATAAGTATTTACCTAATAGTTATAATCCTGATAAGTCTATAGATATATTAGATACTAGTTTATCTAAACTTGCTTTGGAAGGGAAAAGATGCGTGCTTACGAAGGAAGATGTGTATGAAGTAATAAGCAAGAGGTGTAATATTTCTTTAGTTAGTGATGAGAATTTGGATAAGGTAAGGGCGGTGCTTAGTGATAAGTATTCAGAGGTGCTTGCAGATAATGTTGTTAAGATGTTTAAGTGCACTGATAAAAGTAAGTATATGGTGTTTAGTGGTAGTGATGATAAAAGACGGGCTCCATTTGATATAGGTAAGTGTTTAGGGGTTAATGTGATTGATATAGATTGTGCTCTTTATAATGATGAGTATAGTTTAAATAAGTTTGTGAGTACTAATTATTTATATAACAAGATTAGTGATAATCCTTTTTCTTTGGTGGTATTTGATAATTATAACAAGAGAGGAAGGGTTTTGGATAATATAATTAGGATGATGAAGGATAAAGGGTATATTGAAAATAGTATGAATGAAAGGCTTTATTTAGATAAGTTGGTGATGTTTTTAATTGATGAAGATATTAGTACTAAAGTAGGGTTTGCGGCTAGTTAGGGCTTGTGTTATAATATTTGTTAGGAGGCATTATGAAAATATATAATACATTAACTAGAACTGTAGAAGAGTTCGTTCCTTATGAGGAAGGAAAGGTAAAGTTTTATACATGCGGCCCAACTGTTTATCATTATGCTCATATAGGTAATATGCGTAATTATATTGGACATGATATTTTAGATAAGACACTTAGATATTTAGGGTATGATGTTAAGAGAGTTATGAATATTACTGATGTTGGACATTTAAAAAGTGATAGTGATAGTGGCGCGGATAAAATGGTTGAGAGTGCTAAGGCAGAGCATAAGAGTGTAATGGATATTGCTAAGTTTTATACTGATGCATTTTTTAAGGACTTTGATGCGCTTAACTGTCGAAGACCAGATGTTGTTAGTCCCGCTACTGATAATATAGATGAATATATTAAGATAATAAATGTTTTACTTGATAAAGGTTATGCATATAAGTCTGGAGGAAATGTTTATTTTGATGTTAGTAAGCTTACAGATTATTATAAATTAACTAATCATAAAGAAGATGATATGGTTGTTGGTGTTAGAGATGGTGTTGATTATGATGATAGTAAGCGTAATCAGGCAGACTTTGCTTTATGGTTTACTAAAAGTAAGTTTGAAGATCAAGATCTAAAGTGGAATTCACCTTTTGGAACTGGTTATCCAGGATGGCATATTGAGTGTACTGGTATTAGTTTAAAATATTTAGGAGAGCACTTAGATATTCATGGTGGAGGAGTAGATAATATTTTTCCACATCATACTAATGAAATAGCACAAAGTGAGGCTTATTTAGGTCATAAGTGGTGTAATTATTGGTTTCATAATGAACATTTAATGGATGAGACTGGTAAGATGAGTAAGAGTAAGGGAGCTGTATTATCAGTAAGTGTTCTTATGGAGAAGGGGTATAATCCACTTGCATTTAGACTTATGTGCTTACAGAGTCATTATCGTAAGCAGTTAGTATTCTCTTATGAAGCTCTTAATCAAGTTGAAGCACAGTATGATAAACTTATTAATCGTATCGGTTTAATTAAGGATGAGGGAGACTTAGATGAAGGAGAGTTTGCTTCTTATAATGATAAGTTTATGGAGAGTTTGTCTAATGATTTAAATACGGCAAATGCAATAACTTTAGTGTATGATTTACTTAAAGATGAGATGGTTAATGGTCATACTAAGTTAGAGTTACTTAGAAATTTTGATAAAGTTTTAAGTTTGAATTTAGTTGCTGAGAAGAAGGTAAGTGCAGATCATGATAAGATTATGAAGTTAATCGAGGCTAGAAATGATGCGAAGAAGAAACGTGATTTTGAACTTGCAGATACAATTAGAGATGAACTTAAAGCAAAGGGAATTATTTTGATTGATACAAGAGAAGGCACTACTTATAAGGAGGTATAGATGGATTTACTTTATTTAATTGCTATTTTAATTCCCTTAATAGCTCAGATTTATGTAAGTACCAGTTATAGTAAGTTTAGAGTAGTTAAGAATGGTAAAGGGTTAACAGGACTTGATACTGCTAAGAAGATATTAGAAGCAAATGGTCTAGGAGATTTATATGTTGTTGAGACTAAGGGAAAGATGACTGATCATTATGACCCAACTAGAAAGACAGTTAGATTATCAACAGAGGTTTTTCATGGTGATAGTGTAGCGTCACTTGCTATTGCTGCACATGAATGTGGGCATGCTATTCAAGATAAGGACGGATATTTCTTTATGAGATTGCGTAGTTTTATCTATCCTGTAGTTAATCTAGGAACAACATTTGCTTATGTGTTACTTATCATTGGGGCTATTTTAGAAATGCATAATTTAATTATGCTTGCGATAGCATTATATGGTCTTGGTTTAGTTTTCCAGCTTATTACTTTACCAGTTGAGATAGATGCCAGTAAAAGAGCACTTAATAATTTAAACGAGTTAGGGCTTACTGATAATACTGATGCAAGCGGAGCAAGTAGAATGCTAAGAGCGGCTGCTTATACATACGTTGCTGGTGTGTTATCTAGTGCGTTAGAGATTATTAGATTACTTGCTATATTTGGAAGAGATAGAGATTAATATAAAATTGGTGGAAAAAGCCAATTTTTTTAAGGGTTATTTTTTTTGAATGAACTAGTAAATGATGGGAATAATAGAATTGTATTTTTAAGTATTATTAGTTTGTTTTTTACTTGATGAAAATTTTATTGACTTAAGCAAACAAATGTATTAATATAGTTGGTGTTAGGAGATGAGCGTATGTTTGAGTTAGTTTCTAAGTATAAACCTAGTGGAGATCAGCCTGAGGCAATTGATGAACTTGTTAAAGGTGTAGAGGAAGGCAAGAAAGCACAAGTTTTAATGGGTGCTACTGGTACTGGTAAGACTTTTATGGTTGCTAATGTTATTGCAAGGGTTAATAAACCCACATTAGTTCTTGCTCATAATAAGACACTTGCTGGACAGCTTTATAGTGAGTTTAAAGAGTTGTTTCCAAATAATCATGTAGAGTATTTTGTTTCTTATTATGATTATTATCAACCAGAAGCATAT
>OJAW01000760.1_pt1 | contig 20918 bp, 19 predicted proteins | sample 1589151 | NCBI WGS metagenome assembly OJAW01 (sample SAMN03283290) | human gut metagenome | biome: human-associated habitat; material: feces | host: Homo sapiens | place: Peru | collected 2012
CAATTTTACTTCAGAACTACTGATGTTACTGGTGTAATTGAACTTCCACAAGGAGTTGAAATGGTTATGCCTGGTGATAACGTAGATATGACTGTAGAACTAATTAGTAAGGTTGCCTTAGAAAACGGAACTAAGTTCTCAATTCGTGAAGGTGGACGTACTGTTGGTGCAGGTTCTGTTACTGAAATCATTGAATAATAAACCTAAAACTCACTTCGGTGAGTTTTTTTTGACTAAAAATTTGATTTATAGTATCATTATAATAGGTGAAGTATAGATGGGTATAGGTCATAAAAAAACTGACATCTTAAATAAGATAAACCAGAATAAACTTGTCGGCCGTTTTGCTGTATTCTTATTTGGCATCTTTGGTCTAGGAATGTGCTATAATCTTTTCTTCGTACCAAACAAATTAGTAGTAGGTGGAGTAAGTGGCTTATCAATTGTAGTCCATGAAATAACTGGCATTCCTAACAATTTATTTATCTATCTTATGAGTGCTATTTTAATAATACTCTCTTTTATAGTACTTGGTAAAAAACAATCAATTTATACTATAATAGGCTCTGTATCATACTCAGTAATGGTAACAATTACTGAACCGATTGCTGCTAAAATTCCTATAACATTTAGTTCTGACTTTTTAATGATCCTAACAATCATTTTAATATATGGCTTTTGCGGCGGCTTAGTCTATAGAGCTGGTTTTAATACGGGCGGCTCTGACGTTATTGCAGCAATTCTATCGAAACTAGCAAAAATAGAACTAGGAAAATCAAGTACTATCGTAAACATGATAATTATTTTATCAGGTATGTTATTATTTGGTCTAAAGAAAACCATTTATGCTATGTTCATTCTTATAACTTACAATAAACTTGTAGATATGGTTCTTCTAGGTATTAATGATAGTAAACTCGTATTTATTAAATCTAAACAAAGTGATAGAATTGAAAAATATGTAACTCGTGACCTTGGCTTAGGTGCCACTGAAATAGCTTCAAAAGGTGGACTATTCACTAAAAAAGAAGCAACACTTCTTATGATAGTCCCATTTAACCTATATTATGGATTAAAACATACGGTTTTAGACATTGACCCAAATGCTTTCATATCAGCCCATAACTGTTACACGGTAAAAGGTGGGCACAACAAAAAGATAATTCCTTTTTAAAAAATAATATGTTATAATACCCTAGAAAAGACGTGATTATATGAAAGACAATATTGAAAAACTTGAACTTGATGAAAACATTGAAGTTCTTAATATAAATGATACACCAGTAAAAGAAGAAACAGATACATTTAGCGTTATCAAAAACTATGGTGAAGACTTAACCAAAAGAGAATATGTAACAAATCCTGCAATAGGTAGAGAAAAAGAAATAGGTGAAATAATTCTATCTCTTATTACACCGGACAAAAGTGCTTTATTAGTCGGCAAACCAGGCATTGGTAAAACCGCTATTGTTGAAGGTTTAGGTTATAAAATACAAAAAGGTGATGTCCCTGATGCTTTAAAGGGATGGTCCATAATCAAAATAAATATTTCAAGTTTACTTGGATCAAATACAATAAATGGTACAACTGAATCAAGAATGGAACTGCTTTTACAAGAACTTAAAAATCTAAATAATATTATTCTTTTTATTGACGAAATTCATTTACTTGTAAATAGAACCCAATCAAACACTAACATTGACTTTGCAAATATGTTAAAGCCATTTCTAGATCGTGGAACAATAAAAATGATTGGTGCTACTACAACAGAAGAATATGAAACATACATCCTAAGAGACCGTGCCTTTTTACGTAGATTTCAAAAAATTGAAGTACTAGAAGCAGATCAGCCAACAGTTGTTAAAATACTTATGGGAACATATCCGAAGTTCGAAAAAAAACTAGGTGTAAAACTAGCATACTCAGATTTCCAAAAAGAAAAAATCTTTGCCTTTCTAACAGATATGACTAGTGAATATAAAAGAGTTTATGAAGTGGCCGCAAGATATCCTGATGTAACATTAACACTACTAGCAAACGCTTTTAGTTATGCAGTATTCGAAAACTCAAAAGAAGTAAGAATCAAACATATCTATAAAGCTATAGAAAATGCCAAAAACATTTACGAAGATGCAAAGAAAAAAGCCTTAGTGGCTTTCAAAGAAGAATTTAAAGATATGCTAGAAGAAGAAAACGTTGATTTAAACGCATAAAAAATGGAGAACTTAATCTCCGTTTTTTTCGTAATAAATTCCTTGTTTTAAACCTAATCTTTTTAAATTTTTAACGACTCCATTTAAAATATCTATTTTTCTAGTAGCCCACTCTGGAGCAATAAGTTCGTCTTTTACTGGGTCTCCAGTAAGTCTATGAATAACAATATTTGGGTCAAGCACTGCTATCTGCTTACTCACAATATCAATATACTCCTCCATACTCATAAGCTTCCATGGTTTATTAATATACATATCCCCTAAAACAGTATCTTTTGCAATAAATAAATTATGAATTTTAATCCCATCAATATGTAACATATTTAAATGTCTAATAGTTTCAATCATCATATCTTCAGTCTCATTAGGTAACCCATCTATAATATGCACAACAACATTTATATTGGCATCTTTTAATTTTTTAACCATACCATCAAAACTAGCAATATCATGCCCACGATTAATAAACTTAAGCGTACTATCAAAACTAGACTGAAGCCCAAGCTCAACAGTTAAATAAGTCCTCTTATTTAAATCACATAAATACTTAAAACATTCATCACTAATCGAATCACATCTAGTGCCAATAGATAAACCAACAACATTCGGAAAAGTAAGAACCTCTTCAAATCTTTTCTTCAAGTTTTCCACACTATCAAAAGTATTCGTAAAAGAACCAAAATAAGCAATATATTTAGCTTGTGGCCACTTATTCTTAACTACCTCTGTTTCTTTTAAATATTGGTCATATAAAGAAACGGAAGACTCACTTGCATTTTCATCACTACCTGTACAAAATATACAACCCCTAGCACCATTAATTCTATTAGGACAAGTAAATCCACCATTAAAAGCAAGTTTAGCAAGCCTAAACCCAAATTTTTTCTTATAAAAGTCTGCTAAATTATTATAATACATACAAATCACTTTATATATTCTATCATACTATTAAATAATCTGCTATAATTACATTAGGAGGAACTATATGAAAAGAATTATCAACATTTTATTAACAATTTTATTTGCATTTGTCTACTATTACTTTGCAATGCCAGCAATCAACATTCACAGTGTAAGCTTTTATTTATTTATTATTTTAATAATAATTTGTTTTACTGTATTAAACAATCTTTTGTCAGTAATAGAATCTTTGAAAAAAGGAAAAACCAAACCAGTAAAAGAATACACTATGCTAATAATCCCATCAATTATTGTTTTAGTAATTATATGGAATATTATTGAAAGCCCATTATTTATGGCTTCTAAATATGCAAAACGAATTGAAATTGATACTGGCAAAAACTTTTCCACAGACATTTCAGAAGTAGATTTTTCAAAATTGCCACTACTTGATAAAAAAAGTAGTCAAGCTTTAGGCGACAGAGTAATGGGACAAATGAGAGACTTAGTAAGCCAATATAACGTATCTGATATCTATACCCAAATAAACTATAACGAAAGAATAATTAGAGTTACACCTCTTGAATATGCTTCACCAATCAAATGGTTAACTAATAGAAAAGAAGGCGTTAAAGGGTATATTACAGTAGATAGCACTACTGGAAAAGCCAATTTAATTAGACTAGATAAAGGAATGAAATACGTTCAAACTGGACTATTTAATGACAATGCCTACCGTAAAATAAGATTTTCTCATCCAACAAGAAATCTCGGCCATATGTCATTTGAAATTGATAACGATGGAAATCCATACTGGGTAGTTCCAACAATAAAATATAGTGGAATAGGCCTTCGTGCAGAAGTTACTGGAATTATAATTTTAAATGCAATAACTGGCACAACATCAGAATACAAAGTAGGAAATATACCGAATTGGATTGATATTGCGTTCTCAGCTGACCTTATCATTGATCAAGTAGATGACTGGGGCAAATATCAAAATGGCTTCTTTAACAGCGTATTCAGTCAAAAAAATATGGTAAAAACTACTGACGGTTATAACTATCTTGCAATGAATGACGACATTTATTTATACACAGGTTTAACATCAGCGGTTACAGACGAATCAACGCTTGGATTTATCTTAACAAACATGCGAACTGGTGAAACATCATTTTATAGTGTTCCAGGCGCTGAAGAATATAGTGCAATGGCATCAGCAGAAGGTGCAGTTCAACAAATGAAATATACATCAACATTCCCACTACTTATAAATTTAAAAGGGAATCCAACATATTTACTAAGCCTAAAAGATGACGCCGGATTAGTTAAAATGTATGCATTTATAGATGTTAATGATTATCAAAAAGTAATTGTCACAGACGTATCAAAAGGTATAAACGAGGCGGCTAAAAACTACCTAAAAAATGCCAAAATAACGTCAAACTCACAAAACAAAAGCGAAATCATAACAATCAAGAAAATAGAAACCGCAGTAATCAATGGTAACACTTATTACTTTATAACTGACGAAAACAATAAAAAATATAAAGCATCTATCGAATTAAGTGATGAACTACCATTCAAAAAAGTTGGAGATAAATTAGATATTTCTTATGCTTCTGAAGAAGATATCACAATTATAAATAAAATAAACTAGAAAGAGACCAAAATCTCTTTTCTTTATGATATAATTTACAAGGTGAATAAAAATGAATGAAATAATAATAAATGAATTATCAGGCGAACTTAACATTAAAACAAAACAAATAGAAGCCGTCTTAAAACTATTAGAAGAAGGAGCTACAATCCCATTTATCGCAAGATATCGTAAAGAAGCAACTGGTGCATTAGACGAAAATCAAATTCAAAAAATCGAAGAAAAATACAAATACTACTGCAACCTAATGGAAAGAAAAAATACTGTAATCAAACTCATTGATGAAAAAGGTATGCTAACTCCGGAACTCAAAGAAAGTATTCTAGCTTGTACCAAACTGGTCGACGTAGAAGATATCTACTTACCTTACAAAGAAAAAAAGAAAACCAAAGGTAGTGAAGCAATTAAACTAGGACTAGAACCTCTAGCAAAAATGATTATGTCTTTTCCAGAAAAAGGAAGCATGGATGACATCTGGGCAAAAGCCCCAACATCTAAAGAAGTTGCTATCGAAAACACAAAATATATTATAAGTGAATGGATAAGTGATAACGCCTACTATCGTAAATTTATAAGATACAATATTCAAAACTACGGAGAAATAACAAGCACAATTAAGAAAAACGCTATAGACGAAAAGAAAACTTATGAAATCTATTATGCCTTCAAAGAAAAAATTAAGTATGTAAAAAGTTACCAGGTTCTAGCAATGAATCGCGGTGAAAAAGAAGGCATTCTTAGTGTAAAATTAGATTATGACCTAGATTACATAACAAGTAAACTAGAAGAAAAAATAATAAAAAATCATTCGTCATTTGTAAAAGAATATGTTGTATTATCTTTAAAAGATGCTCTAAAAAGGCTAATCCTACCATCTATTGAACGTGAAATAAGAGCAGAACTAACCGAAAACGCTGATGATAACGCTATTGACGTATTTAAATCAAACCTAGGAAATCTCCTTATGACTAGACCAATAACAGGATACCGTGTTCTCGGATTTGACCCAGCATTTAGAACAGGATGTAAACTGGCTTGTCTAGATGAAAGAGGTAATCTTTTACACATAGATGTTATCTACCCACACGAACCAAAAAATGACAAAGAAGGCGCACGAAAAAAAATACTTGAACTTATTAGTAAATACAACCTTAACCTTATCGCTATTGGTAATGGTACTGCATCTAGAGAAAGTGAAGAATTTGTTGCTCAAACAATTAAAGATCTTCCAAATGTATACTACACAATCGTAAGCGAAGCAGGAGCAAGTGTTTACTCAGCAAGCAAAGAAGCTCAAAAAGAATTCCCAGATCTTGAAGTTCAAGAAAGAAGTGCCGTAAGTATCGGAAGACGTACTATCGACCCACTATCAGAATTAGTAAAAATAGATCCTAAAAGCATTGGAGTAGGTGAATATCAACATGACGTCAATTCTAAAAAACTAACTGAAGGATTAGATTTCACAGTAAGCAAAGTAGTAAATAATGTAGGAGTAAACATTAACACTGCATCTAGCTTTATCCTAAAATACATCTCTGGCCTAACAACTGCTTCAATAAATAAAATTCAAAAATTTAAAGAATCAAAAGACTTTACATCAAGAGATGAACTAAAAAAACTTACAAACGAAAAAACATATGAACAAGCAGTAGGTTTCTTAAGAATAAATAATGGCAAAAATCCATTAGATAACACAGGCATCCATCCAGAAAGCTACGAATTAACAACTAAAATATTAAATAAACTAAATTTAAATATTAATGATATTAAAAAAGATGAATTCAAAGAAACTTTAGAGCAAGCTAATACAGAAGAACTAGCAAAAGAATTTGGTGAAAAATACACAATTGAAGACATTATTAAAGAATTAAAAAATCCCGGCCTAGACCCAAGAGAAGATGCTCCAGAAGTAATACTAAGAAGTGATGTTCTAACGATTGACGACTTAAAAATCGGTATGGAATTAAAAGGAACAGTCAGAAATGTAGCTTCATTTGGTGCATTCGTTGATATTGGACTTCATGATGATGGCTTATTACACATCTCCAAGATGAGTAAAAACTTTGTTAAAAATCCATTAGATATCGTAAGTGTAGGTGATATAATTACAGTATATATTGACAACATAAACAAAGAAACAAACAAAGTTAATTTATCACTTATTAAAAAAACTAACTAAAAACACTTGAAAAAATGACAAGATATGGTATAATTTATCTTGTCATTAAGTTGCAGGTGTAGTTTAATGGTAGAACTTCAGCCTTCCAAGCTGACCACGTGAGTTCGATTCTCATCACCTGCTCCAATTAAAAAATTAATCATTCGTAAGAATGATTTTTTTATGTTATAATGTAGCCAGGTGATAAAATGAAATTAGTAGCTGCTGTATGTCCTAGTTGTGGAGCTAAACTTAATGTTAATCCAAATGAAGAAACTGTAGTTTGCAAATATTGTTCAAGTACAATAATAATTCAAGATGCTATTGCAAAATATAAAATTGAAATATCAGGTAATGTTGAAATATCTAATTTACCTAAAGTAGATAATTATATAAAAATTGCTGAAAGACATTTAAAAGATTGTGAATATCAAGATGCTTTTGATTATTATAAAAAAGCAATAGAACTTGATCCAGATAATCCATTTTTACTATTGCGTTATGAAATGTGTAGAATATATTTAAACGATGAAATAGACTATCTATTTGATAAATTAATGAAATATTTTAATGAATACGCTTCAGTTAAAACTGGACAAGATATATCTGAAATTACTACTGAAATAATAAATATTTTAAATTTATCATTTGAAAAAACAAAAGAATATTATTCAAATGAAACATTAGATGTTTCTCAAATGAAAAAATGTCATCAGAAACTATTATTAATCATTAGTAGTTATGAAGAATTATTAAAATTAGATCCAGAAAATCCTGAACTAATCTCTCTTATTTATATTATTATAAAAGAAGATGTTAGGGATAAGAGTTATAAATCCGAAAATGGTTATAAAATATATAAATTACCAAAAGCAGAGAAGAATGATGAAATAAATAAACTATTATCTTATCAAAAAATGCTTGAAGAGAAGGATGATACCAAAGAAACAAAGACAGAATCTAACACCAATATTCTAGGACTTATCTTTAATTTAATTTATCGAGCAGTTCTAATTTTATTACAAATTGGATCTCTTATTGATAAAATGTATGCTTCAGCAATTGTACTATTAGTTTTATTTATATTATCAATTAAAAAATTAAATATTATTAAAGACGATAAAGTTAGAAAAGTAGTACAAGGTATTCTTATAATTATTTGGATTATTGTTATGACTATTACATCAAAATAAAAAACGTCAAATTGACGTTTTTTTGCTTTAAAAATTAGCAGTTATTTTAACAGTAGGAATACTTCCTGGATATTTATTTCCTTCAGCATCCCAAATAGTAAATTTAGCATAATATTGTCCACTACCTAAGTTTGATACAAATAATTTATTATCTTTTACTTCTGTAACTTCTTTAATTAAACCACTTGCATTATATAATTTAATAGTATAAGTATAAGGACCAGTGCCACCAGTTGCTTTAATAACAACTTCAATACCTTTTTCACTACCAGCTGTAGTAGCTCTCATTGTATAAGAAATATCTCCAGTACCACTAAGCGGTCTTTTTGAAACAGTAACTACACAATTAACTGATTTATTTCCATCTTTAGAAGTAGCTGTAATAGTAGCAGTACCAACACTTTTAGCAACAACTTTACCATTACTTACAGTTGCAACATTCGTATTACTAGATACCCAAGTAACCTCTTTATTAGTAGTATTACTTGGATTAAAAGTAATACTTAAAGTACTTGAATCACCTTCGTATAATGATAAAGTTTCTTTACTAATTTTTATACTAGAAACCTTAACTGCACTTACATTGATTACACAAGTAGATTTTTTACTACCATCATTTGTCGTAACAGTAATAGTAGCCGTACCAACACCTTTAGCAACAACCTTACCATTGCTAACTGTTGCAACATGAGTATTACTTGAAGACCAACTTACATTTTTATTTGATGCATTACTTGGACTTACTGTAGCTACTAATGTAGAGCTTTCTCCAACTTTCATTTCTAATCCAGTTTTATTTAATTTAACACTAGTTACTGGTGTTGTTGAAGGAGTCTTAGAAAACCTCTTCTTTGTGTTTCCTACAATATTATAAAGATAACCATTACTATATGACCAATTATTACTTTTTAACTCTGAACTTAAAGTGTAATAGTAATAAACACTAGCACCACTACACACAGAATTAGCATTACCAGTCTTTGCACAGAAATCAGTTGCTTTATAATTTAAAGTCTTTTCACCATTTTTAGTACCCTTAGTAAAAGTTACATAAACATCTTTGTTATAACCTTCTAAATACCAAGTACCAGCTACATTATCATATAATTTTTCAACTTCACTCTTAACATGAGTAGGATAATTCTTTTGTTTATAGAATACAAATTTATTATCAATTGTTATTGAAGAAGAAGTTACATTAGTAATATTTAAATATCTAGCAATTTCAGCAGCAGTCCATTTTCCACTCTTGCTAAGTGAACTGCCCTCACCACCAGAATAATTAACTCTAGATGGATTAAACATAAATCTTGTACCTTTATATTCATAAGCACTAGAAGTTTCTTTAATGTTAATATATACTTCATCAGTTCCTTTTAAATACCAAGTACCTTTAATATTGCTAAAAGTTAGATTAGTACTTAAACAACTCTTTAAACCAGAAGAAGTTAAAGCACATTCAGTTTTACTGTTTTGTCCAGATTTAGTAGTAGTTGTTGTACCAGGATTACTTCCACTACCTTTAGTAGTAGTTGTTTTAGTAGTTTTCCTTGTAGTTGTAGTTTTATTTGCATTCTTTTTATAAACAGCTTTTAAAGTAATATTACTCGTAATTGGTGTTTCAAAATTATAAACTTGATTATTTAAAGTCCAATTAACAAATTCATATCCTTCCTTTTCTGGAATTAAAGGTGCATTAATAGTTTTTCCTTCAGCTGCTTCAACTGGAGCAATTAAAGTACCACCATCAGTATCAAAGCTTACCATATAAACCTTAACATTATCTAAAGCATTCCAACTAGCAATTAATGTAATATCTTCATTAACTAAACTATCAAAGTTATATACTTCACCAACATAATACCAGTTATCAAAATTAAAACCATCTTTAGTTGGATCAGTAGGTTTCTTTACTTTAGTACCACATTCAATCCTTTTATCTTCAATTAATGTTCCACCATTCGAATTAAAACGAATTAAGCAATAATTAGTATTATCTTTTTCATCTTTAGATAATACTAAATAAACTACACCAGCTACTAATATTAACCCAACAATAATTAATACTATTAATAAAATTTTTTTATTTTTTTTCATATAATCTCCTATTTTTTCTTAATTAAAGAACCAATTGCCATACCTAAGCACATACCTAAGCTCATACCTAAACAAAGATAAAAACTTACATCATCAAGCACACTTCCTAAAGACATACCCAAAGTCATACCAAAACTCATACCAAACAGCATACCTTCAGTCATATAATTACTAGAGCAATTACAATTGTTTTCTTCATTGTCTTTCTTTTTCATATTTCCTCCTTTATCTTCTTAAGATAATTATACATCATTAAATAACATTCAGTAAACCCAAAAATGTTACATATACTTTGAATAGGAGAGAAAATATGAATAATGAAGCATTTGATAATTTTACTAATCAAGACTATTCTGGTTTATCTAATTGGCTAAATACATTAGATCCATACGAATTTTCCCTTTTTGGTGTCATTGCTGCTTATTTAATTGCTCCCTCACTAAATGCTAATCAGCAAAATTCAATAGGTAACTTTCTAGAAGAAATAGGACAGATTATTTTGACTATTGCTGCTCAAAATATCACTGTAAGACAAGCATTGTCTAATAATACTGAAAGTGTAGGTAACTTCGATTCAGCTAATACCTCACCAGGAAATTACTCTAAAAATATTAATTATCAAAATGAAATAGTAAGATTAAACCAAGAAATCGAATATTTAAAAAGAAAATTAAATCTTTAATAAAGATAGATAATCTGTTAAAATAATAATTGTGATAATAATATGAATAAAGAAGAACAAGAACAATTATTAAAAGAATATCCATATTTAGCTAGAACTTTAAATCACAATATCGTATTATCGGAAGAAACCTCAAAATATTATAAATCATTTCCGGTAATTCTTGGTAAAAGAACACAGCTAGCTATTGATTTGTTATGCAGTGATTTTATCTATGAAAAATATACATCAAAACTAATTCATGGGACTTTATTAACCAGTACTCTAAATGTCTTTGAAATATATTTTGGAGATACGTTAGTAATTAATTCTTTTTCTAAAATCGAATTATTTAAAGTACTATCCTATTTAATGAATGAACAAATATTTGTTCCATCTTCCAAAGAAAAAGAAAGATTTAATGCTTTAAAGCAAAGTGTTTCTCTAGAAAATCTTATTTCTGAAAGAAATAATTTTCAAATAAGAGTAGATAATATTCCTTATAAAATTAGTTCTCAAACTATTATAGATTTTATTTCTTTATCTCCATCCAAAAGAAAAGCAATGAAGATGTATGCTAATATTCCTATTAAACATATGGCGTATTTAGCAGTTCATTTTATTAAAGATACAAAATTATTAGATAATTACGAAGTATCAGATAAAATAAAAACTTCAATAGAAAGTTTAGAATCTTACCAAGAAATTGACTTTGAATCAACAAATCAATATTTAAAAAATGACGACCCTAATGAACAAAAAATCTCTATTAATCCAGAATTAAAAAGTAAAATCTTAGAAAGTATTCCTGAAGGACTAGATAATCTTCAAAAAGCTATTTTTATTTATATGAAAATGTGCGAAATATTAACATATGATGATGAATTTTATGCAGTTAATCAGCAAGGAGTAGTTGCTTTTAAACATGAAAAAATAGACCATATCAATGAAATAACTCCCTCTAACAATAGAGTAGTTTGTTATGAATTCAATGCTATATATAGTGTTTTTCTTAAGCAATTAGGTTTTAATTACCGAACAATTTCTAGAGGGTACATGGATGACTTTGGTGGTGGCCACGCCTTTCTAACCTTTAAGTCTGGTGAATATATTGTTAAGGTTGACTCTGTAACTGGTGTTTTAAATGGTGACATTCCAAGAGTAAAACAAAAATTACCACTTGAGGGAATTATAATTTTAAATAAAAATAAGGATACAAAAGAAAAATTTAAAGCAGAATTAAAACGAATGGAAGGTTTATACTATAAAATTGGCAAAGAACCAACTTTTGAAGAAACTCTTAAAGCATATGAACAATCCAGTCCTAATATAACGATAATTCCTTTTTCTGAAAAACTAGCGATATTTTTTACAAAATTAAAAAATAACAATTATGCTCAAGTAGATCGTTTAGGTTATATTCAAATTTTAAAGAAGACATTATTCTCTCAATTAGAATTAGATAATAATATTTCAATTTCATATATAAGAAATAATCATCCACTGCCTGATCTCGAAGCTGAAAGTATTGTAGTTATTGCTATAGATGATGACACATCTGATGAAACAAAATACTATATTTATAATGCTAGGTTAGGTTTAAATGAAATTGAAAAAGAAGAATTACAAGAAAGATTTGATAATGGTCATTATGATTATATAAATCCTAAAAGTAAACCCAATATTCCTGGTATAAAAAAGGAGGTAATAAGAAATGTTCGAAGAATTAATCAAAATAAATAATAGATTACTTATACTTTACCAAGATAAAGATAGTGAAAGGTTAAAAAGACAAATTCTTATTTCTAAATTACTAACCGAAAAAGAATGCTTTCATATAATGAATATTGAAACTGCTTACAGTGTATTACGAGATTTAGAAATACCTGAATCGGAAATAAAACCATTATATCTTAAACTATTAGATCAAAATAAAAACGCATAATGCGTTTTTATTTTATTTCAACTAATTCATAATCTTTAGAACCAAACCCTAATTTTTCTGCTGAATCAATTATATATGTACCATGTTGTCTTTCAACTCTTTCAACAAAATGATTTCTTCCTGAATCAGTAGAGTTATAAATTAAATCTAAACAAGCTTTATCTAATGCAATAGGATCCAAAGATGCTAATATTCCAATATCTTTCATACATGGATCCTCTGCAACAGCACAGCAATCACAATCTACTGATAAATTACACATTATATTAATAAAAGCCATATTACCATTAAAATATTTAAAAACACTACTGGCAGCATCTGCCATTGACATAATAAAATCATCTTGCTCAGCTATATTATCCATTAATTTTTCTTGTTCTAAAGTTTTACCTGCTGAATGAATCCAAGCCTTACCACTACTAGAAGCACAACCAATAGATAATTGTTTTAAAGCTCCACCAAATCCACTCATTGGATGACCTTTGAAATGTGAAATAACTAACATTGAATCATAATTATCAATTTGCTTACCAACATAATTTTTATCAATTTTAAGATGATTAACGACATCTAATACTTTATCGGGTCCTTCAGCATCCATTATATCAACATTAAAATAATCACTCCAACCATGTTCTTTTAATAGTGCTAAATGTTTACTAGTCTCATTTCTAGCTCCAGCATAAGCAGTATTACATTCAACAACCGTCCCATTAACATGCTCAACAATTGGTTTTAAGAATAAAGGATGTAAAAAGTTTTGATTACCTTTTTCACCAGAATGAACCTTAACAGCAATCTTTCCTTCTAGCTTTTTATTTAACAAATCATACGCCTTAATAACATTTTCCGGTATAATTTCTCTTATAAAATATACTTTTTCCATATAAATATCCTCCTATATAAAAAATATAACATAATTTTTTAAAAAAATAAAAAAATGTCTTGATTTAACCTCCTTCTTGCCTTATAATTAAAAATGTACTTAGCAATTTGCCCGATTAGCTCAGTCGGTAGAGCGCACGGCTGTTAACCGTTAGGTCGTAGGTTCGAGTCCTACATCGGGCGCCATTTAGAAATTAACTCACTTATGTGAGTTTTTTTATTTTTAACTTATTGTAAAAAAAATATTGACATGCTATAATAAAATTACAATAGGGAGAGTGCTAGAATGGATACATTAATAGATAGAGATGCTCAAATTATCTTATATAATTTAAAGGCAAAGAAAAAAATTAAACGAATTGAAGAAAATGTTGATATATTTGATAAAGAAATAAAAGAATCAATGGATAAATGTGATGAATTATTTAGTAAATACAATGCTGATATTAATTATTTAAGTGAATTAATGGAAGTAGAAAATGATTTACAAAATGAAAATAGTAAAAGACATTCATCTTCTGAAAGTTTACTAGCTAAAAAAGATAGTATTTTAGAAGAATTAAAAGAATTTCAATCTAAACTACCATTAACAGCTAAAGAAGACTTATCATTCTTAATGAAAAAAATTAATGATAGACAAAAAAGAGAAGATGATAATCTTCAAGAACTAAAACAAATAGAAGAATTATATCCTAAAGCTAGAGAATATGATGTAAAAGCTGCATATACTATTTTTCCGTTTTCTGCAATTAAATTATATCTTCATCCTGACGAAATGGCAGAGTCTGGCCTTGAAGGTGAAGAAGAATCAATTATAACTGCTGCACCTCATAATATGCCATATGTGGTAAGTATTAAAAAATATAATGAACAAGTAGAAGATTCTGAAACTGAAACAGAATCACCTCTTGATGAAAACTTATCAGCTGAAACTGAAAGTGATAATACATTCTTTGAAAGTGGAGATAAATTAACCTCAGCAATAAATAATAATGTTACTGCTCCAGAAGTAACTAAAGAAGAAGAAACCTCTGTCTTATTAGCTCCTGGTATCGAAGAAAACATTGATATTATTGCTCCAATGGAAACTAACTTTGATGAAGTAGTTTCACCACTTAATTCAATTGAAGAATCAATACCATTAGAAGATAAAACCACTCCAGTAGAAGAAAAAAAAGAAACACCAGAGAAAGAAGAATCTGTTATTTCTGAGAAACCTATAATTGCTGAAGCACCTAAAAAGGAAGTTAAGGAAGAAAAAGAAGAACCTAAAGAAGATACTCCAGTAGAACCAGAAACTAATGAAGTAAAATATACATTAGAAGAAGGATTAAGTTTATCAGATTTAGCATTAGCTTTATGTGAAGATACTGAAGGATGGAATGATATTTATAAAGCAAATAAAAGTGCTATTGAAGAACGACTTAAAGAAAATAATATAACTGATCTAAATGATATTGAGAATAATACTGAAATTTTTAAAGGATTAGAACTAATTATTCCCAATGAATTTACTAAAGAAAAAATAGAAAGATAAAGGTGAATAACAATGTATTTTTCTAAAGATGAAGTAATTGAACTAAATGATAAAAGAAAATTTTTAGTAGTTGATACTGCTTTAATTGATGATAGTGCTTACTTTAAAATAATAAAGTTAGATGAACAAGAAAAACCAACCGAAGAAACTGAATATATTAGCGTTCAAAATGATAACGGAAAACTATATATTAACGAACATTTAAAAGAAGAAGAACTTGCTAAATTAACTGAATTTTTCTCATAAAAGACCATATGGTCTTTTTTATATTCTGAATGAAATTTGACTTTCTTCCCCATAATATGATAAAATAAAAGCCGTTCGTCTGGGGAGGGGAACAAAAAGTGGAAAAAAGTGTATCTTCGCTGAAGATATTAAATATTATTATATGTGTTATTTTTTTAATAGCATTTGTTATTGTTGGAACAAGAGTAACAGTAAAAGCAAACGAAATAAATTCAAATGATAATGAGGTATTACCCTCGAACCATTTTGAATTAGGATATGATTATCCAAAACTAAATGAAAAGTACATAAAAGTACAAGAAGAAAAAATTGAAAATATAATTGTTAAAGATTTAAATTATTATATAGAAGAAAATTATGACACTATTTTATTCTTTGCTAATGCTTTCAGTTATAATATGGACGACATTATAAAAGACTTAAAATCATTAGAAAAAGAAAATAGTGAATTTGAAATAACAAACATTGGATATTTAAAAGATAGTAAAGGTAATTTAAAAACGTATGATAATTTTGAATATGGTTTAGTTGAATATTTTTACAATTTAAATAAAACAAAAAAACATTTAAGAAAAACATCATATAAACCTTATACAGGTTCATCAAATTATGTTGAAAAACTTATCTTATACTACTCAACAATTTATACCAATGTCGATGCAACAACATTATTAAGTATAGGAGCTGCTGAAAGTGGTTACTACAAAGTCACATATATGTTAAAGAAAAACAACATTTATGGTGGAATGTCTAGTAAAGGATTAATTAAACATAATAATATTGAATTAGGCGTCTTAAAATACGTTAGAATGATGTCTAGAAATTATTATGGTAAAGGTTTAATTTCAATCCAATCTATCGGTAGAGTATATTGTCCCGTCTTAGATAATGGTGTCAAAAAAGCTAGTCCTCATTGGATTAACTTAGTATCAAAAGCCAAACAAAAATATAAATCATATAATAAAGAAATAACAATAAATAATATAATAAAAAATACTGAGGTTTTATAACACTCAGTATTTTTTTAACAAGAATAATTTTTTTTACTATCTTTTTGTGTAACTGTATATTTATTATTTTTAATATTATCAATAGTATAATTTTCAACAACTAAATTATTTTTACCTAAAGTTATATAAGCTTGATATTTACCATTAACATTAATAACTTTTAAATAACCAAAATAACCATTTCCAATTATCTTATCAAGATTAACACATCCACTTTTATTAGAATAATTTGCATTAACTTCTTTCTCAATAACTATTATTTTATTTTTAACATCTTCTTTAAATACTTCTATATCTTTTTCAATATTTTTATCATTATTAATATCTTCATATAATGTATATAAAGAAGAACGTTTAATAATATTATAACCTTTATCTATTAACTCATCTTTATTGGTAAGATCACTATAATTAACTTTATCAGTAATTCCAGAAAATTTAGGTTTCGTCTTCATATCAATACTAGTACTAATACCAACTTTAATAACATTAGTTGAATAATCAAAATTTAAATTAATTATTTTTTCATTAGAAGAATCAACTTTAAAAGCAACATTATGACTCTTATCTTTATATATAATGTTATATAAGTTATCATTACTATCACAAGTAATATTACCTAATTCTTTATTATTCTTATAAACAGTACCTTCTATTTTATTAGCACCACTACCTATAAAATAATAAGAATCATTTTTATCATTAAAACCATAATATATTTCACCTTTAATATCATAATTACTAAGCTTATATTTACCATAAGAAACATCAAAACCGGCTATTTTATTAGTAATACCATAAGTATAAACAGTAAGTGAAATATTATTTATCTTTTCTTTATTTAAACTATTAATAATATTTTCAAGCTTATATTTATCTCCAAAAAGCTTTACCCACGCTTCATTAACATCTTTCTTAGTATTCATATCATTTAATACATTTTTAATTAAATTATAAGAAGCATCTCCAATATAAGACAAAGTATAACTCTTAACACTAAAATCATTTTTAATACTTATCTTACTTTTATTACTAATAATATTAACATCATCCTTATAATGTTTAGTATAAGAATCAATCATCCCATCAACAACAGTTTGAATATTACTATTATCACCAATTATATTCCAAAGCTTTTCAACCTTTTTACTAGAGTTAACAATAGCTTTATCATTTATTTGTTCAGACTTAAACGTAATAGATTTTTTATCTAAAAAAGAATAAATAGATATTAAATTATCTTTATCATTATCTATTTCAGCAAGCATTTTAATCTGTTTCTTTTTATAATTTAAAGTTTGATCATAACGAATATTAACATCATCATAATTTTTACCATTACGTTCAATACTAATCTTAGTATTTGATTTAAAAGATTCCATCATATCTCTTAATGAATTTTCATATCCATATATATTAGATATCTTATTATTACTATAATTTAAAAATTTTCTAAATATATTTTCAGGTCTATTTATATTAAAATAAAGAAGATATAAAACACCAGCAACAACAATAATACTAACTATAATAAGTAATATAATATTCTTTTTTTTCTTTTTTTCTTCATCTACTATCATTATTAGTCAACCTCTATCCTATATTAAATGATAACATTCACCTTAAAAATATACAATAATAATTTGTGAATAAATAAAAATTATATTATAATAAAATATAGGTGAAGTAAAATGAGAAAAGACAAGATTAATTATTATCTAGACATTGCTCAATCTGTATCTGAAAGAAGCACATGTTTAAGAAGACACTACGGCTGTGTAATCGTTAAAAATGACGAGATAATTTCAACAGGTTATAATGGTGCTCCTAGAGGCAGAAAGAATTGTGATGAATTAGGGTATTGTTATCGTGAAAAAATGGAAATTCCCAGAGGAGAACGTTATGAATTATGCCGAAGCGTTCATGCTGAACAAAATGCTATTATAAGTGCTGCTAGAAGAGATTTAATAGACTCAACTATATATATTGTAGGAGTTAATGCAAAAGATGGTTCAATTGAACCTAAAAGTACATCATGCATGATGTGCAAAAGAGTAGTTATTAACAGTGGAGTAAAAGAAGTAATTGTCAGAGAACCAAATAATGAATATTCTATATATAAGGTAGAAGATTGGATTAATGACGATGATTCATTAAATGGAAGTCTTGGATATTAATATAAGGAGAAATATGAAAAATATAGTAGACTTTGATTTAGAAGGGAAAAAAGTTCTTTTAAGATGTGACTTTAATGTAACCATCAAAGATGGAAAAATTCTAAGTGATGAAAGAATAACTGCATCATTAAAAACAATTAACTATTTAGTTAATCATAAAGCTAAAGTAATTTTACTAAGTCATTTAGGAAAAGTTAAAAATAAAGAAGATATGGATAAAAACACTTTATTTCCTGTTTATCAAAAATTATGTGAATTATTAAACACAAATGTTTATTTTTCAAGTGCTACTAGAGGCTCAATCTTAGAAACAAAAATAAATTATTTAAAAAACGGAGAAGTTCTTTTAATGGAAAATACCAGATATGAAGACTTTCCAGATAAACTAGAAAGCAAATGTGACAAAGAATTATCAAAGTATTGGGCATCATTAGGTGATATATTTATAAACGACGCCTTCGCAATGACTCACAGAAAACATGCCTCAAATTATGGTATTGCTAAATACTTACCACATGGTATTGGTTTTTTAATTGAAGAAGAACTAAAAGGATTAGAAATTGTGATTAATCCTCAAAGACCATTTACTGTTGTTATGGGTGGTGCAAAAGTAGAAGATAAATTAGATATTATTAAAGGAATTTTACCAAAGTGTGATTACTTACTTCTTGGAGGAGGAATAGCTAATTCATTTTTAAATATTGATCATAATGTGGGAATATCTCTAAAAGATGATGACAAAAAAGAAGAGTTAAAAGAATTATTATCTATATATAAGGATAAAATAGTAATGCCAGTAGACTATAAAATATTAAATGAAGGTAAGGTATTTAGAAGAAAATATAACGAGATAGAAGATGAAGATAATATATTAGATATTGGCGATGATACAATCTCTATATATAAGGAAAGAATAAATGAATCAAAAACAATATTCTTAAACGGTACTATGGGAAAATATGAATCTCAAAAAGAATTTGAAAATGGAACAAAAGAAATATTAACTGCAATATCTAATAGTAGTGCTCAAACTGTTATAGGAGGTGGCGATGCTATTTCTAGTAAAGAATACTTCAATATCAAAGATTTTAATTTTATTTCTACCGGTGGCGGAGCAACTTTAGAATATATAGCAACCAATAAATTAAAATGTTTCGAAGAAGAATAACATGACAAGTTATTCTCTTTTTTTGTCAATCAAGTATAAATTTTTTGCAAGATTAAATACTTTGTAGTATAATGTACACAAGAAAGAGGTTATTATGGAAATTTTACTAAATAGCAAGCATCCATTGCATTGCTATAAACACAATGGTAAAATCCATAGAACTTGGGATGAAATAACAATACTTGATGAGACAGACGATTGTTTGGTATGTGGAAACAATAAAGTTAAAATTACTGAATCAGATGGTCGTACACACAAAACAAAAGAAACAGCCATTATATTTCTATATAAGGAAAGATGGTTTCATGTAACAGCACAATTTAAAAATACGGGTCTATATTATAAAGTTGATATGGCTAGTCCATTTTTAATTGATAGCAATATTTTAAAATATATTGATTATGATTTAGATTTAAAAGTATTTCCTGACGGAGAATATAGAGTACTAGATCGCAATGAATATAAGTTTCATAAAAAAATAATGAAATATTCTGAGGACTTGGATTTTATACTTCAGAAAGAATTAACTAATGTTATAGAGTTAAAAAAATCTGAAACAGGACCATTTAACAAAAAATATGTTGAGGAATATTATCGAAAATTCCTTGATTTACAAGGAAAATGAACTAATTAAAAAAAAGTTCATTTTTTTTAAAAAAAATACTAGACAAGATTAAATAAATATCATATAATACAAAACATGCGCTTGAGAAAAGAGCATAAAACAATTAAAAATATATCAAATTTAAAAAAAGTTAAATTTTTTTAAAAAAAGACTAGATATTTTAGAAATTATGTCATATAATACAATGTATGTGTTCAAGAAAGAGCACAAACATTCAAAATATATCAAAATTCAAAAAATGTCGAAAAAAATTAAAAAAAGTGTTGACTTAAGATAAAAGATTTGATATATTACTAATGCGCATCAGAAAAGAGCGCGGAATGATCTTTGAAAACTAAGTAAAATGTCAATTTTAAAGTAGTCAGATTAAACTTAAATAATAATTTATATTTTTATTGAGAGTTTGATCCTGGCTCAGGATGAACGCTGGCGGCATGCCTAAG
>OJAW01000765.1_pt1 | contig 20810 bp, 22 predicted proteins | sample 1589151 | NCBI WGS metagenome assembly OJAW01 (sample SAMN03283290) | human gut metagenome | biome: human-associated habitat; material: feces | host: Homo sapiens | place: Peru | collected 2012
AATAGTGATGTACAAGTAACAGGAAGTGGAACAGCAAGTGATCCATATATATTAAGTTCTGGTAGTGATGTTAATTTACTAGCTTATACTTTAGGTGGAGAAAATACTACACTTACTTATAAAGAATTACTAAGTAATTATGTTGTTGGAGGAGTCACATGTAAGAATGGTTCTACTGCAGAATGGGATAACGACAGGAAAGGAATATTATTTACAAGCGTTAATGCTCCTGACTATTGTACAATTAATTTTATAGATGGTTATATAGTTAGTTTAAAAGCGATAAATGGTACAGTAGAAGCACCAACTACACAAGGTGTTGGTTCAAATGGAAGTGTAGAGTTTACTGTTGTGCCTGATGAAGGCTACTTAAATGAACTAGAGTCAGATACATGCTTAGGTACACTAGATGGCACAACTTATAGAGTAAGTAATGTAACAGAAAGTAAAAACTGTATAATTACATTTAAGAAAAATGGAACTTCTTTAGCAACTATGATTAAATTTTATGCAACAGATCACACAAATGGTGTATATAATGAAAATGGATACAGATATCAAGGAAGCAGTCCGAACAATTATATATACATGACAAATGATACGTCTAAATCTAAAGAATTATGGAGGATAATAGGAATATTTTCTGATGGTGAAAATGGTGAGGAAGTTATAAGAGTAAGAAGACATTACGAACAAGGGGATTATCCTAAAATGGCATTGGATGCTAATAGTAAAAACCATTTTCCAAATTCAACAATGTATTCTACATTATCAAATGTATATTCTATTTCTAATTATTTGCATACAGTTAATTTTAAAATGTATTTGGGTACAAGAAGTGATCCTAATGCAACAGTTGCAACAATGTATCATGCTGAAAGAGGTACTGTTGCTGGTCCAAGTGCGAATGGGGTGACATCATTTGTTGGAAGTGTTGGAATTATATATCCTAGTGATTATGGTTATGGTGTAGTAACAGCTGACTGCAGTAGAGCTACACTTATGAGTGCATATGCAAATACTGAAACTTGCTATACTAAAAATTGGTTATACCCAGCTCAAACCAACTGGGCTATTACACCATTTTATTCAAGAGATTGGGGAGGATTTTATTTTACAACTTCCCTTGGAAATGGTAACTTTAGAACAGAAACAGAGTTTGGATACTCTCCAATGATGGCACTTAATGGCACAGTGTTAGTTTCTGGTAGTGGTACATCAAGTGACCCGTACACTATTGTAAAATGATAGAATGTGTAATAGGTCCTGATATAGTACATGTTGGATATTTAAACAAAGATGTTTGCATTTGTAAACATCTTTTAAAATAATTGTAAACTTTCTGTAAGAGTTTACATTTTATATAAAATTATTTATGATAAAATGATAAACGAGGATGTGTTATTTAAATGAGTGGTATGAAAAAGAGTTTATTAATTTTATTTAGTGTAATTGTAGTAATTATTATTACATTAGCATTTCTATTTAAATTTAATGTAATTAAATTTAAAGAAGAAAAGAAAGAAGAAGAACCTACTAAAGTAGAAGAAAAGTTAAAATATTATTTTTATGATAATACTTTAACATTTCGTACATATTAGTATAACTTTTTGCTTTTACTTTTCCGTTTAATATATCTTCACCTTCCTCTAAAGCCATTGATAATTCTTTACTTGGCCTTGGATTTACTATATCAAAAGGTACTCCATCTTTATTAATTAGCTGCTTTATTGCAATATTGACATAGGTACTCATGTTTAACCCTAATTTACTTAAAATGTCGGTTGCCGCCTCTTTGTCTTTTTTATCAACTTGTATACTAATAACTGTTGTTAAATTTCTCATAATAACACCTCTTTTATAGTTAATATAATAGCATAATTTATATAAAGTGTCGATATAGACTGATAGATTTATAGAATAAAAATAAATGTAAAGTAAATAATATCTATATAGAAATATATTAAAATATTTAGTAAAATATTTATAGGAGGAAACTAAAATGAAATTAGAAGGTAAAGTAGCTTTAGTAACAGGTGGTTTTAAAGGTATAGGAAGAGGAATAACAGACACTTTTATTAAATATGGTGCAAAAGTAGTGGTTCTTGATTATGATGATGAAGTATTAACTATGAAAAGTGATAATATTCTTCCATTTATAGTTGATATAAGAGACAAAGAAGAAGTAGAAGAAGCTATTTCTAAAGCAGTAATAGAATTTGGTAAAATAGATATTTTAGTAAACAATGCTGGTGTATGTTTATTAAGTTCATTTGAAGAAATGTCAGATGAAATAAGAAATAAACACTTTGGAATAAATATAAATGGTGTATGGAATACTACAAAAGCATGTTTAAAATACTTAAAAGAAACAAAAGGAACTATTGTAAATATGTCAAGTGTAACTGGGCCGATGGTAGCAGATCCTGGAGAAGTAGCCTATGCTACAAGTAAAGCAGCAGTTCTTGGTTTTACTAAAAGTTTAGCAGCAGATCTTGCTAAAGATGGCATAAGAGTAAATGCAATAATGCCAGGATATATACTAACTCCAATGGTAAAAAATATGAGTAAAGAAAGTGATCCTGAAAACCCTAATGCTGTTATAGAAAGTATAGAAAATGCTATTCCAATGAAAAGATTAGGAGATCCAACTGAAGTAGGAGAACTAGCAGCCTTTTTAGCTAGCTCAGAAGCTTCTTACATAACTGGACAAGGAATTGTAATAGATGGAGGCTCAACACTTCCAGAAACCTCTAGTATGGGTGTATAAGACTTTACTTTAGTACTACAAAGTAAACATAATAAAAAAATCTTCATTTTTGAAGATTTTTTACTTTTCTAAACTTCTAATTTCTTTAGCAGTCATTCTTACTTTTTTACCATCTACTTTGATAGTTTGTAAATTAACTTTTTGAGTTTTTCTAGTAGCCTTTAAACTAAAAGGTCTATTGTTACCACTCATATTTTTTCTATTTGATATATTTTTTGCCATTTTTGCCTCCTTAAACTTCCTTTATAATTTACCACAAAATACTAGTTTAGTCAATAAAAATTTGTTATAATTAGTGTATTGGAGGTAAAAAATGTTATATATAGGTAGTCATACAAGTTTTCTAAAAGATAAAGGGCTTTTAGGTGTAGTAGAAGAAAGTATAAGTTATAATGCAAATATATTTATGTTTTATACAGGAAGTAACCAAAGTACACTTAGATTTCCTATTAATAAAGAATTAACAGCTAAAGCACATGAACTAATGAAAGAACATGGGTTTGATAAAACAAAATGTATTGTTCATGCTCCTTTCATAATTAACTTAGCTAATAATACTGATCCATCTAAATATGAATTCTACATTAATTTTCTAAAAGAAGAATTAAATAGATGTATAGAACTAGATATTAGAAATATAGTACTTCATCCTGGGAGTTACACTTCTTTAGATAGAGTAACGGGTATCAAAAATATAGCAAACGGGTTAAATACTGCTTTAAAAGATATTGATGGAGTAAATCTTTTACTTGAGTACATGAGTGGTAAAGGAACAGAAGTGGGAACAAGTATAGATGATTTGAAAGGAATAATTGATTTACTTGATGAAGAAGTAAAGAAAAAAGTATTTGTATGTTTAGACACATGTCATATGAATGACTCTGGAGTAGACTTAAAAGATATAGATTTATTCTTAGATGAATTTGACTTAAAAATAGGAATAGATAAAATAAAATGTATTCATATAAATGATAGCTATAATGTAGTAGGTTCACATAAAGATAGACATGCTAATTTAGGATATGGGACTATTGGTTTTAATAAACTAATTAATGTAATATATAATGAAAGATTAGATAACATACCTAAAATACTTGAAACACCATGGATAAATAGAAATGAAAAAAATTCATATGCACCATATAAATATGAAATAGAAAATATAAGAAACAAAAAGTTTATTGATTATATTAACCAATAAACTTTTTATATTTATTAAATAGTTCTAATATCTTCTCATAAGTTTCTAAACTAAATTCTTCTTTTTTACTCTCAATTAATTCTAAACCATTACCATCTAAAATATAATCAATATTATCTTTAACTGTCTCTAAAAAAATACTAGCTTCTTCTTCACTAACAGATATACCTTCTTTTAGTCCAAACTTAATAACATCTTTTACTTCTAACTTCTCAGCATAACTTTTAATAATATTTCTAGTCATAAATCCTCCACATTAAATAATATGTATAAAAGTGTATATTTAGAACAAAATAATTTTGTAGGGAGATATCCCTATAGAAAAGAGTATAAAGCCGGAAGGTTTAGAAAATGTACTCTAATAAAGGAAACCTTTTTTTGGTTTCCTTTTAAAATAAAAAAACCTAATAATAGGTTAATTAACTTAATGGCGGAGTGAGAGAGATTTGAACTCTCGCGCCAGTTTCCCGACCTACACCCTTAGCAGGGGCGCCTCTTCAACCACTTGAGTATCACTCCATTAATGCCTGACTACTAAATAATACCTTATTTTTAAGTGAAAGTCAATACAAAATACAAAACTTGTGGTAAAATATAATGTATGGAGTGATAACTATGTACTTAAAAATAAAAAATGCAAGTATCGAATATGGAAGTGACGTAGTACTTGAAAACATAGATTTAACAGTAAAAAATAATGAAAAAATAGCTATAGTTGGTAGAAATGGTACTGGTAAAACATCAATACTTAAAGCTATAATAGGTGAAATAGATTTTACAGATGGATATGATAAACTCATAATAGAAAAAGATAACTTTAAAATAGGTTATATTAAGCAAAGTTTAAATAAAAGTGAAGAAGAAACTTCATTAATAGATTATATAAAAGAAGTATATAATAACATTATTAATATAGAAAATGAAATAAAAAATATAGAAAACAAATTAAGTACTAATTATGAAGAAAAACTATTAAATAGATATAATGAACTACTTAATACCTATAAGTTACTAGGAGGATATGACTACATAAAAGAATATACTCTTGCATTAAATAAATTTGGTTTTACAAAAGAAGTATATAACAAAAAACTTAAAGAATTTTCAGGAGGAGAAATAACAAAAATATCTTTATTAAAACTATTACTTTCTAAGCCTGATCTTCTAGTTCTTGATGAACCAACTAACCATTTAGATATAGATGCACTTGAGTGGCTTGAAAACTACTTGAAAAATTATAAAAATAGTATACTCTTAGTAAGTCATGACAGAATGTTTTTAGATAACATATGTAATGTAATTTATAGTATAGAATTTGGAGAACTTAAAAGATATCAAGGAAATTATACAAATTATATAAAACAAAGAGAAGAAGAATATAATAAAAATATGAAAGACTATATATACCAGCAAAAGGAAATAAAAAGACTAACAGATTTAATAAATAAATTTAAGTATAAACCAACTAAAGCTAAAATGGCTATGGCAAGGGTAAAAGTATTAGAAAAAATGAATATAATAGATAAACCTAAAAAAGAAAGCAATAAAACATTTAAAATAAACTTTAATCCAGTTAATAATAGCTATAAGGAAACACTTAAACTAATTAATTTAAGTGTAGGATATGATAAAGAATTATTTAAATTAGATTTAAAACTTGAAAGAGGAGATAAACTAGGTATAATTGGTAAAAATGGAATAGGTAAAAGTACACTTATAAAAACAATTGTAGGAGAAATAAAACCTTTATCTGGTAAAGTAGTAATAGGAGAAAATACTAACATTTCTTATTTCAGTCAAAAATTTGAAAATCTTAATTTAGGTAATACTATATATGATGAAATAAAAGGAGAATTTCCTAATATGTCTCCACTTGAAATAAGAACTTTACTAGGTAGTTTTAACTTCTCAAATGATGATGTATTTAAAAAAATAAAAGATTTATCAGGAGGAGAAAAAGTAAGAGTAAGTTTGTGTAAAATACTAAACTCTAAACCAAATCTTTTAGTTCTTGATGAACCAACTAACCACTTAGATATTTTAAATAAAGAAACTATAGAAAACTTACTTAAGGACTATAAAGGTACTTTAGTAATAGTAAGTCACGATAGATATTTAATTAAAAATGTAGTAAATAAATTACTACTTATAGAAGAAAATAAAACTTCACTTTTTAACTTTGGTTATGAAGAATACTTAAATAAAAAAGAAAATATAACTACTAAGGAGGTTATAACCAAAAAAGAAAAGAAAGATAAAAGAGAAAAGAAAAAAGATAACTCTAAGGAAATTAAAAGTATAGAAAAAGAAATAAATAGATTAGAGGAAAAAGTAAAGGAGTTAAATAGTGAACTTTTAAAAGAAGAAGTATATATGGATTATGAAAAATCTAAGTTTATTGAATTACAAATAGATAACTTAAATAAATTAATAGATACAAATATGAATAAATGGGAAAATTTATTGAATGAAGAGTAGTTTTATGATATATTAAAATAGTAAGGAGAATAATTTATGAATAAAAAAGGTTTCACATTAGTAGAAATATTAGTTGTAATAGTTATAATTGGAGGAATTGCTATGTTAATAGTACCTAGAATATCAGATGTATTTGGTAAAAGTACTACAAAAGCAATGAAAGTACAAGAAAATGAAATAAATGCTTCTGCTCTTATATATTTAGAAGATTTTTGTAAAAACCCAATTGGATCAAATACATGTCCAGGGACTATAAGTAGAAATACAAATAATACTTATGATGGATATATTTATCTAAGTACTTTAGTAAATAATGATTACATAGATAAAGTTACATATCAAGGAAAAGAATGTAATGCTTGTATAAAATTTACTAATAATGAAGCTAAAACATATTTAACTTGTCCAGAAGTATATACAACAACTGGATATAGTAGCTGTGGTAATTAAATCAAACTTTGTTTGGTTTTTTTATTATAAAAAAAATCTCATTTAAGAGATTTAAATTCTTAATTGGTGACCTGTACGGGATTTGAACCCGTGAATGCACGCGTGAAAGGCGTGTGTGTTAACCATTTCACCAACAGGCCATTATTTAAATGGTGGGCCTGAATGGACTTGAACCATCGACCTTGCGCTTATCAGACGCACGCTCTAACCAACTGAGCTACAAGCCCGTCTTTTGTAAAGACCTATTTCATTTTACTAAATTTTATGTATAAAATCAAGCATAAATTAACAAAATTATTAAAATAATACAAATTTTATAAAAAAATTGTAAAATTTTGGTATATAAGTTATAATTATTATAAGGAGTGATGACTGTGAGAAGTGTATATATCCACATTCCATTTTGTAAAAGTATATGTAGCTATTGTGATTTTTGTAAATTCTTACATGAAGAAGTATATGCAAGTGAATATTTAAATGAATTATCTAAAGAAATAGATAAATATTATGATAACGATAAAATAAGAACACTTTATATAGGTGGAGGTACCCCAAGTGTTCTAAGCTTAAATAATTTAAAAAAATTATTTGAAATAACTAAAAAATTTGATACATCTTTATTAGAAGAATTTACTTTTGAAATGAATATAGATGATATAACTGAAGAAAAACTTCTCTTACTTAAAACTAATAATGTTAATAGAATTAGTATAGGTATTCAGTCATTTAATGAAATTAATTTAAAATACTTAAATAGAAAACATACTAAAAATGAAATAATAAAAAACATTAACTTAGCAAAAAATTATTTTACTAATATAAATGTAGATCTAATGTTTGCTCTTCCAATAGAAACTTTTAGTACTTTAAAAAAAGATGTAAAAGAAATTTTAAAACTAGATGTGCCACATATTTCAACATATAGTCTAATAATTGAACAAAATACAGTACTATCACATAGCAAAGTAAAACCAATAGAAGAAGACTTAGACTATAAAATGTATTCATACATTTTAAAAGAATTAAAAAAGAATAATTATAACCATTATGAAGTAAGTAACTTTGCTAAAGAAGGGTATCAAAGTAAACATAATCTAAACTACTGGGAAAATAATGAATACTATGGTTTTGGCTTAGGAGCGCATGGCTTTATAAGTGAACTTAGGTATGAAAACACAAGAAGTTTTAATACTTACTTAAAAGGAAACTATAGATTTAATGAATTAGTTCTCTCTAAAAGAGAAGACATGGAAAATGAAGTAATTCTAGGTTTAAGAAAATTAGAAGGTATAAACATAGTTGACTTCTTTAATAAATATAAAATAAATATACAAGAAGAATTTAACATAACACCACTTCTAAAAAATGGTTTATTAAAGATTAAAAATAATAATATTTACATACCGGAAGAAAAAATATACATAATGAATACAATCTTAAATGAAATACTAAAGTAGTTCAAAAATAAAAAATATTTTGTATAATGAGTGCACAAGAGAAATCTTCATAAAATAATAACAAGTAATACATAATCAAATTTTTAAAATTAATATCATTCTTTATAATAAAGTACATATTAAACATAAGTTTTAATTCTTAAGCTTATGTTTTTTTGTATGAAACAAAATACAAAAATATAATATTTCAAATTTTAAAAATTTAAATTTAAAAATTAAATTTTTACACTTTTGTGTAAAATTTTGATGTAAAATTTCACGTAAATCAAAAATTTTTAGGGGAATTTTAGGTAAAAAATTCGTATAAGAAAGGGGAAGGGGATAATTCTACCCTTCAGAAGGAGGAAGTTATGGAAGAAAATTATTTAGAGAATATAAGGGGCTTTATAATAAGTGAACAAGCAAGAACTATAGTAAGAGATTATAATGCTAATAAGAGTAAGCTAGAAACTTATTATAATATTGGCAAAGAACTTGCTGAAGCAGGAAAACATTATGGGGAAGGAATAGTAAAGAAGTATGCAACTGAATTGGCTAAGGAGTTTGGCAAAGGATATACGTATAGTGACCTTAATAGAATGATTAAATTTTTTAGTTTGACCCAAAAATTGGGGGCACTGCCCCCAATTTTGTCTTGGAGTCATATTTCTAAGCTTTTACCACTTACTGATATGAATGAAATTAATTATTATATTAGTGTTACAATAAGAGACAATCTATCTTATAGAAATCTTGCAGAAAGAATAAAGAGTGATGAGTATGGCAGGTTACCACTAGAAACAAAAATCAAATTAAAAGAAAGTAAAGAAGTAAATGAAAAAGACATGGTGCCTAGTACAATATTTGTACCATCTAATAAATTAAAAGAGGAACTAACAGAGAAGGTGTTAGAAAATTTAATAATAGATAATATCAGTAATGTAATGGAACAACTTGGAGAAGGCTACTGTTTTATTAAAAATCAATATAAAATAAATATTGGTAATAAAAACAATTATATAGATATACTTTTATTTAATATAAAATATAATAACTATGTTGTTATAGAATTAAAAGTAAGAGAATTTAAAAAAGAAGATGTAGGACAAATACTCTTGTACATGAACTATATAGATAAGGAAGTAAAAAGTATAACTCAAAATAAAACTATGGGAATAATAATTACAAAAGAAGTAGATAAATTTGTAGTTAGATATGTTAATTACGATAACATTGCTATTTCAAGTATTAATTTAGTGGAGCAACCATAAAAATTTTATTTTAGGAACAATGAGAGCATTTTATTATTTTATTCAAAAATGCGGTGCAATGCACCGCGTTTTGACTAGAAAATATATATAATTTATAGTTAGAGTTAACTACGAATGTTTACATATATAGAAAGGCTAGTTAAGGAATTTGGCAAAGGATATTCTGTTTCAAACTTAAAAAGAATGCGCCAATTTTATATACTTTTTGAAAAAGGTGCGGCAGTGCCGCACCAATTGACATGGGAACACTTAAGATTACTTTTGCCACTAAAAAATGTCGAAGAAATACAGTTTTGTGTTTAGTGACAATTATTATAAATTAACAATGTCAGTTGGCAAAAATGGTAATGTAAATAAATTTATAATGTAGGAAAATTAAAGAAAAGAAAAAGACCCGCAATTAGTGGCTCTTCCGTTAATAACGGCGCCATCGGGTCTTTAACTACAAACAGTATACCATCCTTAAAAGATAAAGTCAATTCTTAAAACCATTTCTTAGAAAGTTTTTTAGCTCTTTCTACTCCTTCAAAATACTTCTTTTCATCCATTGTAGTTTTCCCAGCAAAACATGTTTCTGACCTATCAACTCTTGCATCTTTTGCTATTTTATTAAGTTCTAGTTTATTCTTAATTTCATTAGCATCTACGCTAATACGTTTTAACTCTTTAAACATTTTCTTCTCCTCTTTCATAACTTGCTTTTAACTGACCACAAGCGCCTTTTATATTAGAACCCATTTCTCTTCTTTTTTGAACATTAATACCATTTTTAGTAAGATAATCAAAAAACTTACTTATTTTATCTTTTGAACTTCTTCTAAACTCACTATCTGTTTCATTATAGGGTATGATATTTATATACACAAGTTTCCCTTTAAAAAGATTTACAAGTTCTTTAGCATTATCTAAACTATCATTTATGTTATTTAAAAGTATATATTCTAAAGTAACTCTTCTATTAGTTTTTTTAATATAATAGTCTATTGCTTTAATAAGTTCGTCTAATTTATATGCTTTTGCTATAGGCATTAATTCCTCTCTAAGCTTTTGATTAGAAGCATGAAGACTAATAGCTAGATTAATATCTAAATCTAAATCAGCAAATTCATATATCTTGGGAACTATTCCACATGTACTAACAGTTATTCTTCTAGAACCTTTATCCATACCTTTATTACATGTAAATATATTAAGTGCTTTAACTAAATTTTCATAGTTATTAAAAGGTTCTCCTATACCCATAACTACTATATTATTTACCCTTATATTTTCTATTTTTTCAATTGTTAAAACTTCTAATACCATTTCACTTACAGATAAATTTCTCTTCATCTTAAGTTTACCACTTTGACAAAACTTACATGCCATGTTACATCCAATTTGTGAACTAATACATATACTTTCTCCATAACTTTGATGCATTAATACGACTTCAACTGTTGAATCATTTACTTCAAGTAAATACTTATTAGCAGTTTCACTTTTTAAAATATCTATTACTTTTAAATACTTTATTTCGAAGTTTTTTTCTAAATATTCTTTTAAAGATTTACTAATATTAGAAATATCTTCAAAGGAAGAAACTTTTCTTTTGTAAATACCTTCAAATACTTGAGTAGCATTATACTTTTTAAAGCCTTCTTTTTCTAGTAAATCCTCAAGTTCATTTAGTGTTAAATCAAATATACTCTTCATTCTAGTATAGCCTTTATCCTTCTTACTCCTGAACTTGAAGCTTCTTCTTTTATTATCTTAAAAGTACCTAGTTCACTTGTATTCTTTACATGTGGGCCTCCACATAACTCATGAGATATATCTCCTATACTATAAACAGTTACTATATCAGGGTATTTTTCTATAAACATACATTCAGCTCCACTTTTAATTGCTTCTTCCTTGCTCATTTCTTTAACTGTTACTGGTAAAGCTTCTTTTATCCACTTATTTACTAATTCTTCGGTTTTTGTTTTTTCTTCATCTGTTAACTTGTGATCACAAGAAAAATCAAATCTCATTCTTTCACTTGTTATATTACTTCCCTTTTGGTGAACATCTTTATTTACTACTATCTTTAACGCAGCATTAAGTAAATGTGTTGCAGTGTGATACTTAGTTTCCATTATTCCGTTTCCAGAAAGTCCTCCTTTAAACTTACCAGCACTTTGAGTTCTTGAAAGTTCTTGATGTTTCTTAAATAGTTCTTTGAAACCTAAAGTATCTACTTTTATTCCTTTTTCAAGCGCTAATTCTTCAGTAAGTTCAATTGGAAAACCATATGTATCATATAAATGAAAAGCATTAGAAGCATCTATGTCTTTATTAGAAACTTTTTTAAATTCTTTTAAACCTTTTTCTAGTGTTTTATTAAATTTTTCCTTTTCGTTTTTTAGAACTTCAAAAACTACACTTTCATTACTCTCTAGTTCACTATAATACTTTTTGTATTTATTTATTATTAAAGAGGCTATTTGTTGTTCCCAGTTAGTGTTAACATCAATTCCTAGTTTCTTAGCATGTCTAATACTTCTTCTAATAAGTCTTCTTAATATATAACCTTGATCAGTATTACTAGGTTTAATTCCTGAAGGATCAGCACTTATAAATACACTAGTACGTATATGATCTGCTATTATTCTTATGCTTTCTTCATTACCGGTATAAGGCTTAGAAGAAATTTCACTAATCAAATCAATAACATCTTTCCATACACTTGATAAATAGTTATCATTTACTCCTTCTAAAACAGCAACAGTTCTTTCTAGTCCCATACCTGTATCAACATTCTTTTTAGGAAGTTCAGATACATTTCCGTCTTCACTTTTATAAAATTCCATAAATACATTATTCCATATTTCAACCCATCTATCATCTTCAGGATCAAATACTTCTGGAATAGCATCATTACTTCTAAAGTAAAATATTTCAGTATCTGGTCCACATGGTCCAGAAGTTCCTGCTATCCAAAAATTATCACTTACTGTTTTAGCAATTCTTTCCTTTTTAATTCCTAAACTTAACCATTTATTATAACTAACTTCATCAAACGGGATATTTCCTTCTCCAGCATAAACAGTAACTGCAAGTTTTTCTACTGGTATATTTAATACTTTAGTTAAGAATTCAAAACTATAACTTATACTCTCATCTTTAAAATAGTCTCCTAAACTCCAGTTACCTAGCATTTCAAAAAATGTGTGGTGGGTTTTATCTCCTATTACATCTAAATCATTTGTTCTTATACACTTTTGATAATCAACAAGCCTAGTTCCATAAGGATGTGCTTCTCCCATTAAATAAGGTATAAGGGGTTGCATACCTGCTGTGTTAAATAGTACACTTGGATCATTTTCAGGCACGACTGGGCTACTAGGTATCCATTTGTGTCCTTTACTTACAAAATAATTAATATATAAATCTTTTAAGTTCACTTTAATTCCTCCTTTTTTCTAATTTTAAAGTGTATTCCTTTGTATCAATTTTTTCATATACACTATTTATTAGATTAAAATTAATTTTAACAAGACAACTATCTATGAGACTATTATCTACTACATATGTTTTTAATGCTACTTCATCACTAATCTTAATTAAATGAACACTGTATGTTTGTTCATTTTCACTTTCTATTCTTATACTTATTTGTTTACTATGTTTATATAATGAGATGTTTTTAGTCCCTTTTATACACCTAGAATTAACTTTTAAATTATCGTCATCTATTTCTAGAGTTTCTAAATCAAAAGAAGTTATATTAGTTAATTCACTAATTAAATTTAATTTACTAATTATGCTTGAATTTATTTCATTAATATTTACTTTTTTCATTTTTATCCTCCTTTTTTTACTTTGTAAGTTGTTTTTACTTTCTTGAAATTCTAATCATTATCCTTTAATATAATACTTAATTTTTCTTCTAATTCTTCTATAGAACCATCATTATTTATTTCATAGTCATAACCTTTGTAACTATCTAGTGCAGTTTCTGTCACATGTTTTTTTTCTTCTTCTGTAAGTAAATTCATATCTTCTCTATTAATATGAACACTTATTACATTTTTAAATTCATTCTTAATATAATCAATCTCTTCAGGAAATCTAGCATCTCCAATTATAATAACATCAAAGAATTTAGAATAAACTTTAATATCTTCTATAATTCTATTAATAAAGAAATTCTTATCAATAGTATTTCTGATAATATCAGTTCCAAGTACTTGTAAAAGTGTTCTAGGTTTATTTTCATCATTCCCATCCCAAGAACTTATTTTTTTAGCATATTCTTTAATATAGCTAGCATAGTATAAAGAAATAACTTTTTTACTTATTTGTTCATATTTTCTTTTAAGTATTTCAAGTGATGTATCTTTTCCACTTCTTGCCTTTCCAGATAAAACTATAACTAAGGCTTCTTCTTTTCTTAACTCCATATAAACTCCTTTCTAAATAAAAAAAGATGGCACTTTAGGAGTCTTGATAGACGGTACCATCCTATATTTAACTTATTTTCGATAACGGCTTTTAACCGGCTACTATTAATAGCAGTTAAAGAGTAGCTTCAAATAAATTATCTAATTCTTTTACACCAAACAAGAACTCTCTATTTAGAATAATTTAATTTACTTATCTCTTTTTTAACATCCTTTGACTTAGTATATCCAAAGAAATCATACTTTTCATCAAAGAAAAGATAGATTGCTTTTAATATTGCGACTATTGGTGTTGCAATAATCATTCCAATTATACCAAAGAAATGTCCAAAAATCAATAAAGAAATAACTATAGTAACTGGTTTTAAATCTAGTTTCTTTCCAACTATCATTGGCTGTAAAAAGTTGCCTTCTATGGTCTGAACGACTATCATAAACAAAAGAGTTAAAAGTCCAGTTAAAGGGCTCATTGTAAAACCAACTAACATAGCAGGAGCACCACCAATATAAGGTCCTATGTAAGGTATTACGTTAGTAATTGCGCAGAAGAATGCAAAAAATACTGGTGCCTTTAAACCTATTAAACTAAAACCAACGCATGAAATTAAGAATAGCACAAAACAGTCTATAAATGTTCCATTAATAAATTTATATGTGATTGAACCTATTTCATCAAGTAATCTTTCCGCACTATTTTTAAATCTCTTAGGTACAATATTCATAAAATGTTTACTAAAATTATGAAAATTAAATAATAAATAGAAACCTATAACAAGACCAACTGCAAGTTTACCTATACCACTTACTAAATTTTGGACAATTGTAATAATTTTAGTTGGTAAATCTGTGCTAACATTCTTAGCAAAGTTTTCTATATAAGTTAGAAAATTTGTTTTTACTGAAGACATATCAATGTTTGTTTCAGTAGACAATTTTACAAATATTTTGTCAACTATTTCTTTTAAATTGTCCAAAATATCTGGCACCATCTTAGCTATATCGTTAATTTGAGAAACTAAAGATGGGATAACTGCTAGACAAAATAAATAAATAAGTGCAAGGAATAAAATAAATACTATAACAGTAGCAAGTCCTCTTTTCATGCCATGGTCTGTGAGCTTGTTTACAATTGGATTTAATAACCAAGCTATGATAAAACCGATAAAGAATGGACTAATAACACCTAATAACGTACCAATAATTGGAAATATATTTAAAGTCCTTAAAAGAAATATAGTTCCTCCCATTAAAGCAATTATTATAAGAGCATAAGTTAACTTTAGTATTTTATTACCTATGGTTATTGCTTCATTTAACTTTTCTGTATCAACTTTTTCCTTTTTCATTTTAATCACCTTATCATTATTCTATCAAAATATATTCATAAATGAAAGAAAAATGTAAACATTGTTTACATTAATTTCCCTTAAGATAGTTAGCACTCATCTTTTTACCTTTTTTCATGACTTTTTTTATATCTTTACTATATTTAGAAGCAAGTAATCCTACTCCTACTCCTCCAAGCATATAAAGTGCATTTTTCATATTTTCACCTCTAGTATTATGTTAACCATAAAATAGTTAAATATACTAAAAAAATGTACTTAAACTAGTTATTCTATTTTCACTATTAAATGTTCTAATGCTGTAGTTTAAACTTTCAAGTGAACCAATTATAATTAAACTCTTTTTAGCCCTTGTAACTGCAGTATAAACAAGTTTGTTGTAAAGCATTCTTTTCATATTATTAGAAAGTATTAATAAAACATGATCATATTCACTACCCTGACTTTTATGTACACTAATAGCATATGCTAAAGTAAATTCATCAAATTTATTTTTCTTATAATTGACAACATGTCCATTATAATCGATATCTATAGAGGGATTAGGTCCATTTATAATTCTTTTAATATAACCAACATCTCCATTAAATATATTGTTATCAATATCATTTACAAGTTGTAAAACTTTATCTTTTTCTCTATAAACTATATCTCTTATAATTATCTCATTTTTACTTTCATCACTCTTATTAAATATATCTTGCATAACTATATTTATGTTATCAATACCATTTTCTCCTTTATACATAGGTATAAGTGCTTGAAAATTATCAATATTAATATTCTTATCAAGTACCTTTAAACTAATATTTCTTACATAATCTTTTATTAGAATGTCTGGACTATTAATGAATTTAAAATCTTCATGGCTTTCCGGTATATTAATAAATTCTATTCTATTTTTTATTCTAGATGCAAGAGGAATAATATATGAGTCTTTTTTTGTTCTATATATTTCTTCTAAGTAAATTTTAGGTATTTCATTTATATTTAAAAGATCACTTAAAACATTACCCGGAAGAATACTAGGAAGTTGATATTTATCTCCTACTAAAATTAATTTAACATTACTTTTAAGTGCATCTAATAAGCTATTAAAAAGAAATACGTCTACCATACTTGCTTCATCTATAATGACTAATTTAGTATTTGATGGGTTAAACCTATTAACACTAAACTCTTTAGTTTCTTTATTCCATTTTAAAAACTTATGAATAGTACTTGCTTTCCTTTTAACACTTTCAGTTATCCTTTTACTAGCTCTTCCAGTTGGTGCAAGTAAGGTTATATCTTTAAGTTCGGTATCAAAATTCATTTCTTCATAAATGTCTACAATTGCTTTGATAATAGTAGTTTTACCTGTACCAGGACCTCCAGTAATTATAAAAAAGTTACTGTTTAGTGCACCTTTAATAGCATTTTTTTGTTCACTATTAAACTTTATATTATTTTTATTTTCATATTTTTCTATCTCTTTTAATACTTTACTTTCTTCTTCTAAATTATTAATACTTATTAAACCTTTAACTACTTCACTAATATTCATTTCTGTTAAATAAAACTCTTTTAAGGTATAATAGCCATTTACTTTTATTACTTCTTCATTACTAACTAAATCTTCTAAAGAATTTAAAAACACAAGTGAACTTATATTATCTTTAAAGAATTTACTCATATATAAATATATACTTTCTTTTTCTACTAGGGTATCCCCTCTTTCATAACAGATAGATTTAATAGAATACTTAATAAGTGCATTAACTCTTACTTCTTCATTTTCAGGATGCATACTTAAAAAAACTTTATCTAGTTTTAAAAAATTAATATCATTTTCAAGTAAATAAATGTTATTATTTATAATATCAAAACACTTACTTTTATATTTATTAACTATTCTTAAACACTCTTCAGTGGTAAATCCCATCTTATTAAATTCAATTATTAATTCTTGATCTTTATCATATTCAATTATTTTACTTCTTAATTCTTTTGCTTTCTTTACAGTCATTCCCTTTATTTTAGAAAGAATTGGGTTACCTTCTTTAATTTCGTTAATGGTATCCTCTTTAAAAATATCTACTATGTTTTTGGCTGTTTTAGCCCCTATTCCTTTAAAAATACCACTACTTAAGTACATTATTATACCATCTATAGTACTTGGTATAGTACTTTCATAAGCTGTTACATTAAACTGAATACCAAATCTAGGATGATTAGTAATGTAACCACTAAACTTATAAGTAAGTTCATTATTAAGAGGCATAAAATTGCCAGTAAAAGTAATTGTTTTATTTAAATACTCTTCTAGAAGAGAAGAACACTCTTTAACCTTAAAAAGTCCAACTTTATATCCGGTTGAACTTTCATATAATAACTTTACTACATTTCCTTTTATATAACTTTCATTCATATATAAAGTATAACACTATTAGATTTTTTTTTAAAGTAAAAAAATTTTTATTTGTAAGTATTTTTTAATCAATTTAGTAACCATTTTTTTAATTTTTATGATACAATTATTATGAAAGATATTCTTAATTTACTTTTAAAAAGGAAATGAGGGTGATAAATATTATGAAAAAAGTTTATATAATAACGGGCGCAAATGGTTTTTTAGGAAATAACATTATAAGAATATTAGAAAAGGATGCTGATAATGAAATTAGAGCTTTTGTTTTAAAAGATGATTCAATAAAATCACTAGAAAATTTAAATTGTAAAATATACTATGGTGATGTAACAAACAAAGAATCATTATCTTCTATTTTTGAGAATACTAATGGAAAAGAAGTGTTTGTAATTCATTGTGCAGCAATTGTATATATAAAATCAAAATATAATCCACTTATTTATAACGTTAATGTAAATGGTACTAAAAATATAGTTGATAAAGTTTTAGAATTAAATGCAAAACTTGTTTATGTCAGCAGTGTTCATGCAATTCCAGAAAAACCTAATAATGATTTAATAACAGAGGTTACTAATTTTAACCCTGATGATGTTTATGGATTATATGCTAAAACAAAGGCCGAGGCTGCAAAATATGTAATGGATGCTATAAAGAATAAAAATTTAAATGCGTGTATTATTCATCCATCTGGAATTATTGGGCCAAATGACTTTGGTAATAGTCACTTAACGCAATTAATAAAAGTGGTATCAAGCGGTAAATTGTTTGCTTGTGTTAAAGGTGGATATGATTTCGTTGATGTTAGAGATGTAGCTAAGGGTGTTACTAATGCTTGTAAAAATGGCATTAAAGGTGAATGCTACATATTATCTAATAGATATATAACAATCAAGGAATTGTGTGATTTAATTTGTGATTTACAAAAAAGAAAAAGAATTAAAATAATATTACCAATAAGTATTGCTAAATTAATAGCACCCCTATTTGAATTATATTATAACTTAAAAAAAGAAACTCCTCTTTTTACAAAGTATTCACTATATACTTTATCTTCTAATGCTAATTTTAGTAATAAAAAAGCTAAACAATATTTAGATTTTAAGAACAGAAGTATAGAAGACACAATAAAAGATACTATTGAGTGGATTAATAAATATTAAACAGGAGGAAATATGAAATTATTTGTTAAAGAAAAAATATTATCAATGCATAATAGATATTATATTTATAATGAAAACGAAGAACTAACTTACGAAATAGAAAGTAAAATTATCTCATTTGGTGATAAGACTACAATATATGATAAAAGGCATAATATTGTTGCATATATAGAACAAGAAATTTTCCACTGGACATCCTGCTATAATGTATTTTTTGAAGGTAAATACCAATATCAAATAAAAAAGAAATTTCATCTTTTTAAAAACGATTATAACTTAAGTAATAAGTATAAAGTTGTTGGGAGTCTCTTTAATTTAGATTTTGTAATAATTAATAATCATGGAGAGACAGTAGCAATAATCAACAGAAAGTTTTTATCTATAGGTGATAAATATCAAATAGATGTTATAGATGAAAAAGATATAAATACTATTTTAACTATAATAGTTGCTATTACTAATGATGTGGATAGAAACCAAGCAAACTCTTCAAATTAATAGCTAATTAAGAGTTAATCACTTTTAAATATTTATACTAATTTAAATTATTATTTATATTCTTGTTATATTAATTCTTTATATTATATTATTATATTATGTTAGACAAATTTTCCATCGTGGATGGAAATATCTTCTACCCTAGATGGAAATATTTTCTACCCTAGACAAAATAAATAAATCTTATTCAAAATAAAAAGACTAGTTATATTTCAAACTAATCTCACTAATAAATTGTAATTTAGTTATCTCTTTAAAACTCTATTTAACACTTTTATATGTTCGTTGGGATTTAAAAGCGCATCTTCACAATGTCCTTTTCCACTTAAACACATAGTATTAGCATTTTGATAGTTTCTTTCTAAAAACTTTGCAACTTTTTTAAATAATATTTCGTTAATTTTACCACCATATAAATAATATATTTCTGTTTCTGGTGTATCTATGTTACTTGGTAATTTATGCTTTCCAATTTCTCTAATATAGTTAGTAATAGTAGTATCAGATATATGATCCAATAGTTCCATAAAAATATCTAATTTATCTTCTGTAACCATTGAATTAACTGCTCCTCTTACAGTTTTTTTATCTCTTGCTTGTGCTTTATGAGTAATTGTTAAATATTGTTTTGTTAATATTTTTATCATAAAATTTTCAAGCCCTAAAAGAGGAGAACTTTCCATTATCAATTTATCAATTTTAATATTTCCATTTTGCCATAATATACTAGCAAAAACTCCACCCATACTCATACCATAAACAGCAAAAACTTTATTCCCATATTTTGAAATATAATAATCTTCTAATTCTTTAACACAGATTTCAAACGATTCGAAATCTGTGTTTTCATTTACGTTGTGTCCTGTCAAAATAGGACCGATTACACAATAATCATTTTTATAATATTTTACATAGTCATCCCATATTTGATATGGACTTTCAAATCCATGTATTAAGATAATTTTATCTTGTTTTGGATTTCCATACTCTAATATTTCCACAATATCATCTCACTTTCAAATTACTATTTATCTTTCTCTATATTATTTTTAGATATTGTTATTAATTCATATCTATCTCACAGCATCTCATTAGATATTTTTTCTACTTTTTTTGCCATGGTATCCGCCTTTGAAAAAAACTCTATAACGATAGTTTTGTACAATTTTTCTACATCTCCTAATACATAATAAACTAATAAATTACTATTTATAAAGACAAGTAGTAATTATAACTTCAAATGCATACTTACAATTTTATATATTCTAATCTTTAAACCATTTTACTAAAAATGGCTTAATTAATTCATAAATAAATATTGCCATAAAGTTTATTAAGAATACTATTAATATCAAACTAATAT
>OJAW01000766.1_pt1 | contig 20804 bp, 16 predicted proteins | sample 1589151 | NCBI WGS metagenome assembly OJAW01 (sample SAMN03283290) | human gut metagenome | biome: human-associated habitat; material: feces | host: Homo sapiens | place: Peru | collected 2012
AAGGAGGAGTTCCCTCCTGCTCATACGGCTGAGCATCTGCTCAACCAGTTGATGGTTCGCATGTTTGGTTGCGAGCGTAGTCGCAATGCCCATATTGAGCGTAAGAAGAGTAAGATGACTTTTGTTGTCGATCATAAGCCAACTCGTCAGGAGGAAAAGGCGATAGAAACGGAAATGAATCGCTTGATAGAGGAAGATATGCCTGTGACCTATGAGTTTGTGGATCGCGACCATATTCCTGCAAATGTTAAGATTGATCGTTTGCCGGATGATGCAAGTGAAACTTTGCGTCTGGTACGCATTGGTGATTACGATGTTTGTCCATGTATTGGCAAGCATGTACGTTCTACGGCGCAGATTGGCAAGTTTGTATTGCTCGGAACCAATTGGGATGAGCATGCCCATTCATTGCGTATCCGTTTCAAGATCGTGCAGTAGTGATATAAATATAGTAACGATATAAAAAAGCAGCAATGGCTATACTTTTCAGTAGTAGCTATTGCTGTTTTTTTTCTTATATAGCAAGATGACTTTTTTCTCTTGATATAAATTGTTTATGCACCAGGGAGAATTCTTCGTTCAGCGTCTTTGAATGTCCGTTCAACGACTTTGAACGGCGGTTCAACGACTTTGAACGGCGGTTCAACGTCTTTGAATGTCGGTTCAACGTCGTTGAATAGAAAATTATCCTATAAGAGAGAAACATTTATTGAGGTATAGATGCTTTTCTATGTCTTTTGACATCTTTGTTAGTGTCAGTCTTATCCTATAAATACGTTTCTTTGTCTGTGCTCGTCTGATGGGCACATACGGACCAACTGATGGGCATCGATGAATCAACAGACGAGCACTCACTGCTCGTCACGTGAGCATTGAGTGCCCATAGTATAGAGTGATTTTTGGGCACTTTGTGCAAAAAGAGCATCAAAAGTACGTCATTTATCAGAAAAAATAGAAAGGAAAAAAATAATCTCTTGAAAGCTTGCCAGTCTCATTCCTTTTTATTATTTTTGCAACCATAAATATCAGTATATTGAAGATAAAGGCTGATATAAAGGGTAAATATCATTATAATGATAGATAAATGAATAGAAGATTATGGCAGATTGATGCCATCAACGATGCGCTTCCAGAACTACCCCCTTCACCTTATTTGATGAGAAAGGATGAGAAGAAGGCACAGAGAATTCGTCATACTAAATAATAACTGGTTATGGTAAATACGTTGAGAGTAATAGGCGTCTCTTTGACGATAGCTTTACCATGAGCTTTATTAATTATGGGAATAAAATCATCCATTGGCAATGTACTTGTTGCATATCAGCTATATCAACGAAGCAACAAACTTTGCTGAAAGCCTAGGTGGTAGTGACGATACTAAGGATTGAGGACATGAGAAGGATGAAGATGAGATAGAATGAATAAGACGATGACTGCAACAAGCACCGAAGATGGTAAAGCCAATGAAGAGGAAAGTTTTGAGTAAATAAAATATTAAGGGAGAAGCGTATTTCGAACACGCTCCTCCCTAATTATTTTACAACTCGCAATAGTCTTGCGCATCACTATTCTTAGTGACGACTTGAATAGTGAGACGAGTGTGAGCTATGCGAAAAATGAGAACTCTTCGAATAGTGTTCCACAATGGGAGCAACCTCAATACCATAACTCTACTACAGGTTTGACATTTCTATAATCAGGCATACATTGACCTATTGAAGCACCGATGAATGTCGGATCACAGATATAGAAAGCCTTGCCTTTGTACATATATCCATCTCCATTCATTTGAGAGGTTGTGAAGTTTACTGCAGTACATTCATGCCCTGGATATTGTACAAGGTGTGCGTCAAGTCCCAAGACGTTACGCACAAGAAATGCAAATAAAATGGCTCTGTCTTCGCAGTCGTTCTTTGGATAATAAAAGTTTTCTTCAATGAAATAGGGCTTCTCATATCCATGTTGCTCTCCGTCTGTAGCATAGTCGAAAGCATATTGTACGAAATGAAGGATTCTAGCAACCGCTTCTTTTTCTGAGCACCCTCGTATTTGTTCGTTTATTTGTTCAAGTAAAGATTGGTGGAAGTTTGAATCAATAGTTGACATGGCATAAAAAGGAATATCCGTCTGGGGGTAATGGCGGATGGCCTCCATAGTTCCTTCATCAACAGAACCATGCAACGAAATATTTCCGTCACTCATGCTAAACCTATGCGCCATACCTGTCTTTATTCCTAAATGTCCACCTCTCAAGGTTAAGTCTATATTACGCCCTTTGTCTGTTGCGTTAGGTAAACGACATGTATAAACTCCTGCATTTTGATTCTTGCTTGTAGAATCGTCATAAAAGGCATAATATTTTTTTTCATCAATAACAAGATAGCTTCGCTCATATACCTGTTGATTGAATGGAACCAACAATAAAAGTTGTTTTCCGCAACTTGCCAATCGAACATCATATCCCATATTTACGAGGAGAAAATGCTGCAATACCATTTTACTTTCAGGATTCTTACACGATGCCTCTGTGTAGTTTCTAACAAGTTCAAATGTAAACCAATCGTTGAGATCATACGCCATAGCCAATGATTGTAAAGAGTGAATAACATCTTTCATTAGTCTATCTTGTTGATAGGAGGTCCAAACCTTTGCTATAGCTTGATGTTCAATCCCGACAATCGTTTGTACATGGCATAAAACTGTACTTAGATTCATGCCATAAAAGGAAAAAGACATATTTGGCAAGGTGCTGGGAGTAATAGGCTTTACAGGTATGGGATTATCTGTCGGGGTTATTGTTGGCTGCATTGTAGGCTTTACCGTGGGGAGAGACAGAACAGGAGAGACATCTTGTGGTTTAATGTCAGCCTTTGGTGCTGTTGACGGTTTTGGTTCTTTGTCTCTCTTGATTCCTCTGAACTGCTCGTATTCATCCCAGACACCTTGGAGATATTCCGCATAGTCTTCCAACACCGTTTTTCGGAAGTTATCATAACTACCAAGCACTCCTTTGCGGAATGCTTGATAGTCAGAATTTGTATTTTGTGCCATCATCGAAGAAGAGCACAACAATAGTATAAAAAAGTACTTACGCATAACAGTCATGTTGTATTTTACCAATTACCAAGCCCAAACAAACCTATCTCTGGATCAGGTTCTGGTTGCCATGTCCTGACCTTGATAATAGGTTTTTGCGAATCCTCCAAATCAACTTGCAAATAGAGATAGCCTTGATCACCATAGTTGGTCGAATAATAGTCCTGCTTAATTTGTATGCCATACTCCTCGCCATTCTTTGCCTTGCGAACGTCATTATTCGCAAATCGTATGTTTACAAACTCATTGCTTCTGAAACAAGCCTCCAAGTTCTTCATATACTGGTCCTTGCTATACTGAACTCGACGGATATGCCTCTGCGTATGGAATGTTACTGGCATATCCTTGCTCTGTCTGTTCGCAACAAGTCTTTCTGCTACATGACCTACTATAATGACGGCATCGTCATCAAATATTGTTTTGAGATAGTCAAGTCGCTTCAGTGCGTATGCTGTTTTGTAATTTTCAAGAAATTGCATAATTGTTTGACGAGCAATAGGAGTCCATGCGCCACGTTTCATGATGTCTTGTTTGGCTTTGCGGTCAAGACCGAAAGCAATACAGTCTATTTTCTGATTTTTGTCGAAAGTAAAGACCACATCTTCCACAAAGTCCTTTCTTAACCCTTTCTTGAAAGAGAAAGACATTTGTATGCTTCTTGCAATTACATTGTCACGCAGTTGGCTAAACTGACAATCCTTTGCATTGAGTATTCTGGCATTGCCATATCTTACAAGGCTTGTAAACATACTCCAGCCATCATCAGTAAAGAGAGTGCGTACAGCATCATAGTCATATCCCTTTATCGCATTAAGCACTTTGGTTAGCTCAGCTCTATAAGAACCATCATTTGTAACAGGCAACATAGTATCATTTGCCCGTGACTTACCCAAAGATAGCGTATTGTCTGTACTTTTTTTAGCCTTTCCCATTTGCAGGTTTACCCTTGCCGCACGTATAGATTGCCCTTTTACGACATTCAGAACACTTTGTATTTCCTGATTGATGTGCGCTTGACCACGATAGGCGTATTCGTAGTTGATTTGAACGTTGTCAGGTATCAAGCCTTTACTGAATTCCATCGTTCCACGTCCGTCCTTCGCACTACAGATATTGCTCCAGTTGCGTCCGTCGAAGTAGGTGAAGTCAAGTGTACTGACGGGTTGACCTTTATACTTGAACATTAAATCGACATTTGTGCCATCGTTACCAGTAACCTCAACGCTTAAATCCTTTAGGATATTTGTAATCTGCTGCGGAAGCCAGGTTAAAGGATACATTGTTTCTCCTGTTTCTTCATCAGAATAAACAACACTTGAGGGACGTTGCACAGATTTGAGCAAAGAGTAGGCCCAGTAATAATTTCTCAGTGCATCGTCTATCTTGCAAGCATCTTCAGCAACCTTTCCTAAGCGGATATACTCCTTTATTGTGCGAATTCTCCCTTCAAAGATTTTGTTCAGTTCGCTTCGTTTGATAAATCGACCGATATGAGCTTGGTCTGGATTGTTATCTATGACAATGCGCTCAGTATTGGTCAATGTGGCGGTTGAGTATGTCTGTACTTTCGAGGTTGTATAACTTGCTGCATCAAGTTTCCCATTGGTTGTACGCTCGTCTTCTGTGATAGAGAAGTCGTTGCTTACCACAACGGATATTTTACTTATCAATGCAGCGAGTGCCTGTTGGTCAGCTTCCTCTACTGTCGCTCCCCAACCTTCTCCAGAGAGATAAGTTTGGGTATTACGTATTACCTCATCCCAACTTTGCGAGAAAGTTGAAATGAGGCAAAAGTTCATTGTCAGTAAAACAATTATTCGTTTAGTCATTGGTGGATGTAGAAACGGTTGTTGGTTTGAATCCTTCACGAACAAAGTCGCTTACCTTCTTTGCATATTTCTGGGCGGCAGCACTTTCTTTTGCAGCATTCTCGTATGCACGGATTCTTGCTCGGGTGGCAGCACTTTCGCTTACTACAAAGAATGTCTGCATCTCGTAACTTCCATCCTTGTTGCTGCGGATAACGGAGAAAGACTCCTGTAACTCGCCGTTGAGTTCCTTTTGTACAAGGCTCTCGTAGGCTGCATAAAAATGGTCAAACTCTCCTGATACATCGTCACCATTACCGGCAATATCACTTACAATACGCCCTTTCAGCTGTCTGCCAGCCTGTTGTGCATAAATGTTACAAGCATTGTTGATACAAGTCTGATGACCAACGTTTTTGGATTTGAACTTTGAGCAAGTTCCAACAATCTCGTAAGCTTCTTCTCCCTCTTTGTTCAACTTGGCATAATGATTGAGCAGGGCAACATCAAGGGAACGAGAAGAACCGTAGAGAGTCCAATTTCCTTTTTTGAACTCTTTCATCTTCACCTTGTACTCTTTCTTCAAGGCTTTGTTCAGCGCCTTGTTGTTTTGGGCATTCATTGCAGGCAAAACCATGCAGAGTGCCATTAAAAGCATGATAATCTTTTTCATTGTTGTTTGTTTTTATTGTTGAATAATCTATTGTATGTATCTTTAAACTCTTCATTAGAATAATCTTCTAAATCGATGTTTTCTGTATCTACTTTTTCTTTTTTCGGTCTTTCTCCTATACATGCAAATTTGACGATATTCAAAAGGGCTTTATTGTTGATGATACTCGTACGGAACATTCCTTCGTTGTAGTAGTCTGAGAGATCTATTCCTTTATTATAGCCCCAAAAGAGGAGCAAGATTCTTGCTTCTTCAGAAAATAGACAAGACATCTCTGTATAACATCTATCCTTTTCATCTGCATCAATGATTGGACTGCTTTTGATAGAGTTCAGAGCGGTATAGAAATATCGAAAGACTTCATCACATTCTTGCTGAACATCAAAAACAGCAGAAGAATAGTAATACCCTAATACATTTTTCGTATTGCGTTGCGTATAATCAGTAAGAGGGTCGAATGGATTCCTAAAATGATTCTCAATTCTGTTGTATGAGTCTTTTATAATTTCCTTTTTACGCTCAAAAAGCTCTCCTGCTGTTTTTAAAGCAACATGATAATGTTCCTCAAATCTTGCTATCTTGTTACTTTTTTGTTGCTCTTTATAGGTGATGTAAATGAGCGAGATTGATATGAGGCTTATTCCAACATTCACATAGCTTCCCCATGCACCCCAATCTGACGTGTTGTCAGATAAAGACGCATGAGAGAAATTGGCTAAGTAGACGATGACCAGTACTACTGCTATAAGCACACAATATGTTGGTAAATGCTTCAATTTCAACATGACTTTATTTGCAAGTTAATATTAATCTAAAACCTACACCATAATAAGAGTTATCGCTTCTTTGTTCTACATAAGAATTTATTCCTATAGATGAACTTTTGCTGTTGTAATTACCTCCATAAATATCCATGTAATTATATCCAGAACGATAGTACTCTCCTAAACGTATTTCTCCGACATTGCCGCTCATATCATATATCCCCAATTCGTTAGGAGCTTTAGTCTTAACCTTCTGCTTTGATGTGCAATTAGCTGCATACCAAGCAACATCTCCAGGAGTATTACTCCCGGCGTATGTATAATTTTGAGACTTGTTTCCACCTTTTGCTGCATATTTCCATTGTTCTGCTGATGGTAGGGAGAAAGTCAGCTTTGTTTCATTATTCAATTTTTCTATAAATGAAGATATTTTTGAATAAGATACTGCATCAACAGGCAATTGAGAGGTAGAAGATGTACCATTGACTGAATTATATAAAGCTTCTGTAGTTTCTGTTTCTGCCATCAAAAAGAAACCACTTTCCAACCCAGCAACAGGAATCATTTTGAATTCCACGCCGCTTGCCTTAACATACAATCCACTTCGCCAATTATTATGAGATGCTTCTGACGGTATTGCCATATAACCACTTTCGCCCTTATTGAACATACTGCTTGTACAAGTTCTTGTAAATGCATAATCTGAGCCTACAAGTCCAAGACTACGGTCATCATCTGTAAAGTAACCATATATATAAGGTGTAGAGCCGTTTGAAGCCACCGTCGATGTTATCATGGCATTAGAGGTGGAGAAAGTATTAATGGCAGGTGCAAATGTGGTATATACGGAAATTCCTGTTGTGTAAATCTTCTCCCCAGCTTTTCCTGTTAAGCGGATACGTCCCGTCTTTGGTGATAGAGTTGCTGTTACTGTCAAAGAACCATTACTGTAAGCGTATGTCGCATTTAAATCCTCATAAATCTCAGAATTTGAATTGAGCGAAACAAGAGAAGAGCTTGTGAAGGTCGCATTGACAAAATAACGAGCTTCGCATTTCAAGTTGCTTCCTGTCGCCAAGTCTCCATCGTAACTTACAGACCAACCAGATGTGCTGCTATAAGTAGCTTCGCCAGGTATAATGTTGGTACCATTATAGAAAGTTATGTAGATTTTGTCGCCATCATTCCATGAAGTGCTACTACTTGCTGCTCTTGATTGCATATTAGCATTAGTGGAAACTTGTTGATCAAAGCCAATTACCTTTCCTACAAACTCCATCTTGGTAGTATGCTTACCTTGACTTTCTTGTCCCATGTCAGACAAAACATCTGACGAACATGAACCCATAACCAATGCTATTGCCATTGCCATGAGCTTGAGAATAATCATTCTTGCTTGTTTCATATTTCTTACTATTTATATTTTCTTTGTTTATTAATTCCAGTTGTTGTCATCGGAGTAACCATCTTTATTTACTGTTCCCGATGAATTTGTGTCTGAATCAAGATTCTTGTCTTGCTCATATCCCGTTATCGTTACTTTGGCACTTGAAGCTGTAGAACTATCCCAACATGCATCCGACTTAAAACTTACAACAGACAGTTTTGTTCCACTTTGACTATTGGTATCATAATTGGAGTCTTCTCCAAAACCTGTTATGGTGAGGCTTCCTGATGACGTACCATTGTGGTCATAGTTTTTATCTTCCTCAAAATCTTTACGTAGGAAAGTTCCTCCATAGTTTAATTGAGTGACTGTCAACGTGACAGAATAAGAACCTTCCTTCAAATCGGTCAACGAGATTGTAATCTTGCCGATGCGGGCATCCTTTGTGTCATTTTCCGATGCAGTGACAGTAAAGGAGTCTCCGTTTCTTGATATTGTCAACCAATTGTCTGAACAGTTTATGGAGTAAGTTCCATCTGTGGATATGGTCACAACATTTGACGTGCCACCCTTGGAATAGAACAATAATTCATTTGCATCCACAGTCAAGTACCGCGCTTTTTGGGACACAAGGATATTCACACTTCTACCCAAAGCATCAAAATAAACATTTGTAGAACGGTTGTTGACTGAAGCATTGTCCGAAGCTATAAGTTTTACGGCAGCATTGTTTGTGCCGTTAGTCGGAGATATAGACAACCAGTTGACCGTATCGTCTTTCCTTGCAGACCATGGCGCATTAGTAGTCAAAGTTACTTTAAGTTCGCCACCTTTACTTGTAAAATCAAGTAAGCTATTATCTATAGTAAAATATTTACCTTTTTGGACGATAGCTACTGTTGCGGAAGCATCACCCATCAGGATGTTTACAGAACCGCTTCTTTCTCCATCCGTAGAGTTTTCTTGAACGGTGATGGTTAAAGTGGTATTTCCTGTTGCCGTCTCTGGTGAGACTTTAATCCAATCGGCACTACTAAATGCTCGCCAAGTTCCATCTGTAGCAATGGTGATTGTTTGCGATTCTTCTTTGTCATTGAATGTCAATGTCGTGGTAGCCACATCGAATGTTTTACCTTTCTGATGTACTTTAACTGTAGCTATTGCACTTAACCCCGGTTGAGAAATCACAAATTTACCGTTTCTCTCTGTTGTATTAGGATTGTCTTCAACTGTGACTTTTATTGCAGAGTTCCCAGTTCCGCTTGTTTTGTCTACTTTTATCCATGACGGAACAGACGATACCTGCCATGAAGTATTACTGTTGACTTGGATTGTTTGTGTCCCAGACGATGCCTCGAAATCATATCGTGACTTGTCAATCTCAATATAAATACCTCGCTGTTTGATAGGAATTTGTATTCTTTCTTCCGAACCTATAGAAAGAATTACATATCCAGTCCGCTCATCAACAGAAGTGTTTGGAGATACGGAAATTGTTATGGACGACGTTCCAGCTTCTCCACTTTCTGGTGTTACATCAATCCAACTATAAGATGTGGATGCGGTCCATTTTGATTCGGAAGTAACTTCAACCTTAATCTCTCCAGCTGTATTCTCGAACGTCAAAGTCTCTGTAGAGGCATTGATGGAAGCTGGAGCCTGAGTTACAACAATTTTGTTGCTTGCCTGCTCAATTCCATTGTATGAAAACAATATTGTTGTCGTGCGATATTGACTGGTTTCGTTTGCCGTAGCATTGAGAACAAAACTATTGTCCTTTTGGGATAGTGTAAGCCAATCTGCATCATTTGTCACCGTATAAGAACAGTTTGATGTTACGTCAAATGTTGATGTACAAGCGGTTCCTTTTAATGTGATGTTTGATTGAGACACATTAATATAAGGTGTTGCAGCAGCTTGCGACACGGAAATACCCTTTTCATAATTCCAATCGTTGACATCCGCTTTTATATAAAACACACCAGTTCTTGCCGCATTGGCATCTTTATTCTCGGACGCACTGATATTTATATTGGAATTACTCTGACCACTTGTTGCAGAAATAGACACCCAATTTATGGCATTGTCAACTTTCCAAGGTGTTTCCATCGTTTCAATGTCCACACTTTGGCTTGATGCCTGATTGGCAGAAAACGACAGTGACGTAGGAGATACCCTAAGGTATCTTGGAGTCAATGTCGGCTTCAATCCCAATTCTGACGAATACTTGTCTGAACACCCAGCAAATACTATGCATACCAACAATATGTATAATCCAATATGTTTCATCTTAAAACGCTATCATTAATCCTAACTTCACATTAAAACCTTGTCCCCAATTCTTGATTTTTGAAGACACAGCCTCCAACTCTTTATAGCCATTGGATTTTCCTACTCCAAAAGAATATTCAGGGGACAAACTCACTCCAAAATGATTGGTAATGATAGCCGAGATACGTGCTCCTAAAAGCACACTCAAGACATTACTCCCATTGGCTGGTGTAACATTGCTATCCTCTTGCATTGACTCTTTTAGCTTCAGATAATTTATTCCCAATTGTGGGGTTATTCTAAATCTTGTTCCTGCTGCAATTCCGTATCCGACCTTACCGCTTACCATAAGTTCTGGGTGATAGATGCTTGAAACAGGCTTCGTATCATTCCCACTCCAATAAATATTTTCACTGTTTCCTGTCCCATAGAAAGCAGACAGTTCGACGTTTACATTGGAAATATATCCGCCAATAGTTCCGCCGAAAGAGACAAAAGTTCCTGCACGAACCCCAGCCTCTGCGTAAAACTCATTCTTGTAGTTGTATATTCTGCTCATGGAAATATTGACATTGGGACTGGAACTACTAAAATCCATTTTCTTTTTATAATCTTTGTATCCTACTTTTTGGGCAAAAACCTCATAAGAGCCTGTTTTCAGTTCTTTTTGGCATGGAGTCGTTCCTAACTTTTCTCCGCTGACAGACACTATGGCTCCAGTTGGATCACTTCTAAATGAGAACATGGCTAATTGACTCAAAATGATATTTATATCGGTTATTTTGTCTTGCTCTACTTTAATGTCTCGTTCTTCTGTCTTGTATCCAATTTGTTTCACAATTAGTTTATGATGCCCAATCTGTGTTGCATATGGTGTTAGAGCGGTGTTCGAAGGGATAGAAACTCCATCAAGCATCATCTCCGCATTGTAGGGATTGGTATGTACGCTAATCTTACCCATTATGGGCTTCAAATCATTCACGACAAGTTTCTGAACATGGACAGAGTCGTTTATTACAATCTGCCCTTCTTTGGGGTAATATCTATCAGCTACCACCTTATAAGTATACGTTCCAAATGACAATTCCTGTGAAGCTTCACCCTTGGAATTTAATTTGATATTCATACCGTTTAGCGTAATTGAAGCATTTGCGGGAAACACTCTTATATTCAATTTTTGCTTTCTTGAGTCATCATAATAGTTCACAAACACTTTGTCTGACGTTATCTCCATGATATAAGTCCTTGCCTTTTCTATGTTTATAGGAAAACTGTAATTTACAAGTGAACCAAGTTGTGGATGTCGGATACTAATGTGCCGTACACCAAAAGGCACGTACAACCATATTTCTCCAATATGATTGTCATCAACCTTTTGAACACCTGCAGATCCTACATCAAACGAAAATCCTTTTTGCGTAGTTTGCACCCGAATCAATGCACATTTATCTCCATTCTGGTCTTCAACCAAGGTGCTTTTATTTTGAGCCGTAAGGTCAGACTCTGCCAGCACAAAACGTGAAACTGAAATCTTTTGTGCATGTACGAAAGAAGAAAATAAGAAAATGGCGATTAGAATTCCCCATCGCCTATGTAAGTTCAATATCTGATAGTAGCCATTACTCATTATTGCTCAGTTGATACTGCTGGCTACCTTGGCAAAAATTATGTACTTTGTTTATACATACGAAAAAAGCGCGGAGCCTGTTCTGTCACTCGTTCCACGCTATAAAGGCTCTCGCATTGCCCGACAAGTCGAAACGAGCAACGCCGAAAGCCCCACGCCAGTGTAAGTATATAGAAAGCACTCTTGACAACGAACGACAAAATCGCTCGAAGCCAATGAGGGCTGTATATAATACACCCTGTGAGGCGTTCCCATTGCTTTGTTTTTGACAGACAATTGAACTTGCGAGATTCAGATAAGTCAAAACCAAAGCGTCAGTAACGCCTTCATTATGTATGTCAACCCAAACTTTAGCCCTCCAAAGGGCTTTCAGCAAGGGTTTCGATGGCAAAGATAAGAAATTTTATCCAATCTTGTATCATCCACAAGGCTTTTTTTTGTTTTCACATGCATTTTTCTGCATTTCTCATAAAAGATAATTGATTTCTGAGGAAGTTTTAGCCTACTTTCGAGAAATTGTTATTCAAGTAACCATAAAAGGAAACAGACATTTGCAATATGGAGAGAAATGTTGTAACTTTGCAAAAGTGATTGCTCTGCAAAATTGAGCTTGCCATGGAGTCTGATTTGAAAGGGAGAAGACTCGGGACTCAGAGGAACCAAATTTACCCCATGTTTACTCCTCATTCGGGTTTCATTCAGTTTATACTTGGATTTCATGGCTGAGAGCAAGGCACAATTTATATCATATAATCCTTGCTTCTGGCGAAGCATTACGGCTTTACAGAAGAAGAGCTCGACTTCATCATCAACTACGACATTAAGTATCGTATGGGCGATGAGCTGAACAAGGACGAGGAGTAAAATGAAGAATCCCTGTTGCTGATGCTACTTGGCAAGCATCGGCAACAGGGAATAGCATATCAAACTAAGCCATTCTTCTTCAACAAATCTGTCAATTCTTTCCCCTTTATTGTACTCCGCTCCGATTTATCATAGATATAAAGCAAGCCGAGACCATCCTTTATATCGGCTAACACAACTGTTATAATACAGGCACCGCCACTTTTACCAGTTCCTTTCGATTTAATAGCCATACGAACCTTACGCAAGCCGCCACCTAAATCTGCACCCAAAGAGGGGGAAGAACTTAACTCATTCATCAATTCCTTCAAATCAGATTTAAATGACTTATAGCGCTTATTCAATCGTTTAGCTTCCTTTTCAAAAGAAGGGAAAGTAAATATCTTACAACTCATTCAGCACGTCCTCCAATGGTTTAAGCTCTAGCTTTCCTTCACGATAGGACTTCAGCTCATGGAGGGCATTGTCGAAACCTGAGAGTATTTCTTCTTTAGTCATGCAAGGCTCTTCTTGAACCATACACGCCTCATCAGCCTCTTTACCAGCAAAGAGTTTTCTGATTTTATCCAAAAGATGGATATCTTGTGTATTAAGCACCTGACGAATAATATCATTCTGTGCTGCCTGTATATTTAATGCTGTCATAACAAATTCCTTTTTCTTAAAATTGCTTTCGTTATTTAATCACATTCTTTCTGCAAAAATACACAGAAGTTTTCAAAATACCAAATATTTCCTGGCAAATCTACAAAAAAGTTACAGTTTCCTTTGATTTTCAGAGAATTATTCGTATTTTTGCATCGTTATAGATATAAAATCTTTATATGCCAGAAATACTATCCCATATAGGAAACCTGGACTTGCTAGAACGCCCCAAGACAGCGTTTCTCTGTTCCAGCAAGACTACAAGCCGAGACATCCTTAAAAGTTTCGACTGGGCAACAAGTGTGCCTAAAGATTCCTGCGTCATCAGCGGATTCCAAACAAAACTAGAAAAGGATGTTCTGCAACTTCTCCTGAAGCGCCACATCCCCGTCATCATCGTGCTGGCTAGAAGAATGTATAAAGAACTGCCTGTTGAAATTCAATCTGCCATCGATGGCAATGAAGCCCTCATTCTCTCCCTCTCCCATCTACCCCGCAACTCCAAGCAAAGCGCTTTGACCAGGAACAAATACATTATCAGCATCGCTGACAATGTAGTATTTGGAGCTTTAGATCCAACCAGTTCGCTTGCTATGCTAGCAAAAGGATTTGCTTATTGCGGTAAGATATGCCGGCTGCTGCCTGATTGCTGGGGATAAGATATCCCCAGAGCATAAAGAGGTTAGGTCATTTTTTGGCGGCGGATTACAAATCCGCCGGGACGCCTAACGGAAGAAAGGGATATCCGGTGCTACTAATTACTATTTCATCTTTGTTTGTGTTTAAGTTGTGAATTCAATATTACGTATCACAAGGATGCAAATATGGATTTATGACACACCCTCTAAGGTATGTTATTGAGAGATTTATGAATGTCTATCAGGCAGTTTTCCCACTTTTTATTTGGTCGTTTCAGGAAAAAAGCGTAATTTTGCGGCGAAGCTAGATGTAGAATTAAATGAATGGCGTATGAAGCAGGTAGAAGAAAGATACATCAGCTTGCTGACCGACTTCGGTTTCAAGCGAATTTTTGGAACAGCAATGAACAAGGATTTGCTCATTTGCTTCCTCAACAGCTTGTTTAATGGCAGACAGGTTGTGAAGGACGTGTCGTATCTGAACCCGGAGCACGTCGGGGATGTCTATACCGACCGCAAAGCAATCTTCGACGTGTATTGCGAAGGAGAAAACGGCGAGAAGTTCATCGTTGAAATGCAGAACGCCTACCAGACGTATTTCAAGGACCGCTCTCTCTTCTACTCCACTTTCCCTATCCGCGAGCAGGCACCAAAGGGGAGTGAATGGGATTTCAAGCTCAATCATGTCTATACCGTAGCCCTACTCAACTTCAACATGAATGAGGATGCCTTCGACAAGGAGAAGATCCGCCATCATGTACAGTTGTGCGATACCGCTACCCACAAGATTTTCTACGATAAGCTGGAGTTTATCTATGTAGAGATTGCCAAGTTCAACAAGACATTAGGAGAACTGGAGACGCTCTACGAGAAGTGGCTCTATGCCTTGAAGAACCTCTATAAGCTTACCCAGCGTCCGAAGGAGCTGTGCGATAAGGTTTTCGACCGACTCTTCGAAGAAGCCGAGATTGCTAAGTTCACACCTCAGGAACTGAGGGAGTATGAAGCTAGTAAGAAGGCATATCGGGATATCAAGAATTCCATTGATACCGCCAAGCAAGAAGGTAAGCAAGAAGGACTTGCGGAGGGTATGGAATTAGGCATGAAAAAGGGTATGAAAAAAGGTATGGAAAAAGGCAAGAATGAGAAAGCTGTGGAAATAGCCAAGAGTATGATGGCAGATGGTGTTGACATCAATCTAATCATGAAGTATTCCGGTCTAACCCAGGAACAAATTGATAAATTGAAATAATGAAGTCATGAATGGAATTTACCATAAAAGCATGAAGCAAAGAATAGGAAGATTCTTTGAGAAAGTGCACGAATGCATACTTATCTTTACCAACTGGCTGGGATAAGTATAAAATAATTGTAATCTCTACCCTCATTCGTAAATTTTATTCACAAAAAACGAGGATTTTATAACAACTTTATAAAATCCTCATCAATACGAAAGAAAATTCGTAAAAACTTGTCGGTTTATCAAAAATTTAATTTATCTTTGCACCTAGTATCAGCTTTTAAACCTTGAAGTTTATCTAAGCAGGCACTAATATAGGTACGAAAACTGGTAAATGCAAGCTGACTATATACATTATAATAGCAGCTTACAACGGAATTAAGAAATGAAAAGCCTGCAAGAACGAACAGAACAAAGTATGGCAAAAAATCTAAAGGTAGGTATGCTCGTATGCGCCTCTATCCTGGCTGCAAATGCTGCATACGCTAACTACCCATCATCTAATGAGCTACTGACTGTTACACAACAAACAGGAAAGATTAAGGGAACCATCGTCGACTCCAAAACAGGAGAACCTGTCATTGGAGCAAGTGTGAAAGTAAAAGGCACCAAACTGGCTGCCGTAACCGACCTGAATGGTGAGTTTGAACTCAATACCCACGCCAACGCTACCCTACAGATTTCGTATGTCGGATTCAAGGAGACTGAGGTGAAAGCCAGCAACGGCATGAAGATTTCACTGGAGGAAGACACCGAATCGCTCGAAGAGGTTGTCGTAGTGGGATACGGCACTCAGAAGAAAGAGAGCCTCACTGGTGCCATGGCAAATATCAAGGGAGAAAAACTGAAAGACATCACATCTGCCACCGTTGAAAACATGCTCAACGGCAAGGTTTCGGGTGTGTATGTAGCTCCTGGTTCTGGTCGTCCTGGCTCTACGGGAGCCATTATTATCCGTGGACAGACTTCCATCAATGGTGCCACAGCTCCTCTCTGGGTTGTGGATGGAGTCATTGTGGGCAACAGTGCCGGCGACCTCAACCCTGACGACATCGAGACGATGACCGTATTGAAGGATGCTGCCTCAACAGCCATCTATGGTTCAGAGGGTGCCAACGGCGTCGTAGTAGTTACCACCAAGCAAGCCAAGCACGAAAAGATGTCTATCTCCCTGTCTGCCAAGGCCGGTCTGAGCACTTTGAACCGTGGCAACCTGGAGATGATGGACGGTGCAGAATTCTACGACTACTATAAGTCGTTCCAGAATGTGGAATCAGTGAACTTCCCACGCTGGAACGAAGACCTGAGAAACTCCAACTTCGACTGGTTCAAGCTTGCCAAGAAGACCGGTTCCACCCAGGACTATAACCTGACCCTCAATGGTGGCAGCCAGAACATACAGTCAATGTTCACCCTGGGCTATTTCAAGGAAGAAGGTGCCGTCAAGGGTTATGACATGAACCGCTACAGCACCCGTATCAAGGTGGTTTACAAGCCTTACGAGTGGCTTACCATCAAGCCGAACATCAGCGGTTCACGCACCAACGACAAGGACAAGCAGTATAGCGTGGGCGCCATGTATTCCATGATGCCATGGGATAGCCCTTACGATGAGAACGGCAACCTGGTGCCAAACTACTATAACGGATGGGTGAACTCCAAGGCAACCAACTATCTGAACGACCTTGCCGCAGGCAACTACTCAACAAGTACCACCTACGACCTGTCTGGCGGATTGGATTTCGACATCAAGATAGCTCCTTGGCTCACATTCTCATCTGTCAACAACTACAGTTACTACAACAGCCAGACTCACGGCTACTACGATCCGAAGTCAAGTTCAGGCGAGGGAGTGAATGGCCGCACCACAGAGTACAACTATGTATCTACCCGCCGCTATACCAACCAGTTGCTCCGTTTCAAGAAGAGCTGGGGCAAGCACAACGTCAACGCTTTGCTCGCCTACGAGTTCAACGACTATGAAATGAAGTATACCGATGTGTATGCCACAGGATTCATCTCAGGATTCGAGGACTTCATGACAGCTGCCAAGCCGGAGATGGCTACAGGTTACCGCACCGCATGGGCAAAGCAGTCTTACTTCACACAGTGGCGTTACGACTACGACAGCCGCTACTACGGAGAGCTCTCATTGCGCCGTGACGGCCGTTCCAACTTCGGTTCCAACAACCGCTATGGCAACTTCTTCTCTGTAAGTGGAGCATGGAACATCAACAACGAGTCATGGTTCAAGGCAGACTGGGTAGACCAGCTCAAGCTGCGCGCCGCCTTCGGTTCTGTAGGTAATGTGCCTACCTCCCTCTATCCTTCCTACTCTCTCTACTCAGTGGGTGCCACCTATAATGAGAATCCAGGTGCGCTCATCTCTCAGATAGGAAACAAGGACCTGACATGGGAGAAGACCTATACCACAGGCGTGGGTGTGGATGCCTCTTTCTGGCAGAACCGCCTGCATGCCACCCTCGACTACTACATCAAGAACACCAGCAACATCCTCTACCAGGTGCCTGTAACGGGACTGGTGGGCGTGACATCCATCTGGAAGAACATCGGCAAGATGCGCAATACCGGTATCGAGCTCACCGTTGGCGGAGACATCATCCGCACAAAGGACCTGACATGGAATGTTACAGCCAACATCTCCCACAACAGCAACGAACTGAGAGACCTCTACAAGCAGCGTGATGCCAACGGCAACTATGTAGTGAAGCCAGTGCTGATCAGCGACGGTACATCGATTGCAGGTACAGCACAGCGCATCCTTGAGATTGGCGAGCCTGTAGACACCTATTATATGAAGGAATGGGCTGGCGTTAACCCAGAGGACGGTAAGCCACAGTGGTATATGGACGATGCGAATGGCAACAAGGTGAAAACCGACAACTATTCCAAGGCTTCATACTACAAGTGTGGCAAGGCATCTCCTGATGTATATGGCAGCTTCTCCACCTCTCTGTTCTACAAGAACTTCGACCTGCAGGCCAACTTCGGCTATTCACTTGGCGGCCAGATCTACAGCTACTATCGCCAGGAGTTCGACTCCGACGGAGCCTATGCCGGCGACCGCAACCAGATGAAGCTGCAGAAGGGCTGGAGCCGCTGGGAGAAGCCAGGCGACATCGCCACTCACCCACGTGCCATGTACAACAACCAGGACAAGGGTAACCTGGCGTCATCACGCTATCTGGAAAGCTCAGACTACCTGAAGTTGCGCTCACTCACCCTGGGTTACAACTTCGATTTGAAGAAGTATGGCATCCAGACCCTGCGCCTCTCTGTATCAGGCGAGAACCTGTTTACCATCACCGACTATTCTGGCGTTGACCCAGAGTTGCCAGCAGGCACCAACGACAAGGGAGTGCTGAGCGTAACCAACACTGGAGGCACCTCAGTTTATCCAGCCGTACGCAAGTTTATGCTTGGTGTTAACTTAACATTCTAAATTCTTGACAACAATGAAAATGAATAAAAGTATATTGATGCTCATGCTTGGCGCAACCCTCCTGGGTTCTTGCGACATTGAGCGTTTCCCGACCTACAGCATGTCGGACGAACAGATAAAGAACAATCCTGCGAGCAACCTCGATGCCTTGCTCAACGGTATGTATGCTCAGCTCAAGAGCTGGTCTGACCCTATGCACCGTTGCGGAGAGTATGCAGGTGACAACATGGTGATCCGTGGTTCTTCAACCGATGCCTTCTTCGAGTTCATCAGCTATTCACGCACGCCGAACAACTATCGTCTGCAGAGCTTCTGGGACTCAGGCTACAAGGCCATCGCACAGGCTTCCAACATCATCAACATGATAAATGAGGGACAAAGCACCGAAATCGACAACTCACTCGGCGAATGCTACTACGTGCGTGGCATGATGTATTTCTACCTCTGCCGTGCCTACGGTCGTCCTTACTACCAGGCACCGGAGAAGAACCTGGGTGTGCCTATCGTAAACGGTACCCCAGACAACATCCTCGACCTGCAGCTCGGCGACCGTGCCACCGTGCAGCAGACCTACGAGCAGGCCATCAACGACCTGAAGAAGGCAGAGCAGCTGCTCAGCACGAACCGTGGTCCAGCCTACGCATCAAAGGCAGCAGCCCAGGCGATGCTCTCACGCATCTATCTCTATATGAGCGGCACCTACGAGAACCCTAACCGGGAGTATGCACAGCTCGCCGTTGACTATTCCAACAAGGTAATCGAAAACAGCGACTACTCTCTGCTTCCACGCGAGGAGTTCATGATGTACAACACCATCGTTCCTGAGAACAACAAGGAGGACATCTTCGTGGTGAAGCGTGTGGCTTCTGAATACTCAGGCTGGGACCACTACTATGGAATCGGCGGTATGTATTCCAACATCGGTGGCATGGGATGGGGCGAGATGTACGCCAGCGAGAAATACATCGACCTGCTCAACGAGACGGGCCGCAACGACTGGCGTCCTGCATCAAAGAAGATTGTAGATGCACGTGCCAACTTCATCGAGCCTACATACACCGAAGACAACAAGGAAGTGTTCCGATTCGTATATGTGGGCAGCGACGGCAACAAGCACTATGCCCAGTTCGACACCAAGCACAATGGCGACAAGGTATCCTGCACCGACAAGAACGGCAACTCCTACGACCTCACTCTGGTCAGTGCCGACGACGAGTACTATACCATCAACTATAATGGCACAGAGTATCAGGGCATGCTCGACAACTACATCACCGTGAACCGTGAGTATCCACAGTTCTACATCGTGAAGTGTTCGCGCGAGGGTGAGGACTCTCAGCTTCACTCACCGGTCATCAGCCGTCTGGGCGAGATTTACCTCAACCGTGCAGAGGCATACGCCAAGCTCGGCGAATATGACAAGGCGCTCACCGACCTCAACACCATCCGCAACCGCTCCATCGTAAACGGTGGTTATCCTGCAGGTAAGCTCAACGCCGACAACGCCTTCGAACTGATTGACAAGGAGCGCCAGCTGGAACTTGCCTACCAGGCAGAGCGCAGCTATGACGTGTTCCGCAACGGTCACTCGCTGACACGCGACTACCCAGGTCCTCACAACCAGCACGAGGAGGTGAAGGCATCTGACTATCGCGTAACATACTATATCCCTCAGAATGCCATCAACGCATATCCTGGCACTCTTACCCAGAACCCTACCGACAACAGCGGTGTGATTCTGAAGTAACCCACTGAAGGGATAACAGAAAACATCTGTTTCAAATAAAACGAAATGAATAACATCTATAGAAAAATGTACGTTGGCAATGCATTGGCAGTGGCTGTAAGCCTGCCTATGGTTGCCAACGCTACTAACGAAACTCCGTCTGCTTCGACAGCCATCACAGCACAGGCTGCGCAGGCAGACGACGTGCAGATTCTTAGAATTAACCCGACAACCGTAGAACTCTGCTTCGCCAACCACCGCAGAGTGGCAGTTGACTTCTACGGCGAGAACATCTTCAGAATCTTTGAAGACCACAACGGTGGCGTGATGAGAGACCCGGAGGCAAAGCCTGAGGCTCACATCCTGGTGGACAACCCACGCACCAAGGTGAGCAGCCTGCAGATTACTGAGCAGGGCGATGAAATCACCCTCGCCAGCAGCAAGGCAAAGGTTATCTTCAACAAGACAACAGGACTGTTCAAGATTGTAAACGCCGAGAACGGCAAGCCCGTGGCTACCCAGAGCGCACCATCCACCTTCACTCCAGAGAAGGTGACACTCACCCTCCAGGAGCAGCCAGACGAATACTACTTCGGCGGTGG